>Ga0065721_10049398_pt1 | contig 35208 bp, 31 predicted proteins | sample Mesricmetagenome_FD_59108 | JGI IMG/M metagenome (GOLD analysis project Ga0065721, IMG submission 59108) | Mesophilic microbial community from rice straw/compost enrichment Sample: eDNA_1 v2 (version 2) | ecosystem: Engineered > Solid waste > Grass > Composting > Bioreactor | place: USA: Davis... | reverse complement strand
TCTTGGCGCGGTCCTTGGTCAGTCCGGTCACCGGGTGCGACTCGTTCCAGAAGAAGGCGAAGGCGCCGTGAGCGGCGGCATCGAGGATCTGGTCGGCGGACGGCTTCGCGGGCGGCGTGGGCGTGGTAATGGGGCGGCGTTCGCGCGCCTGGGTGTTCGCCAAGGGAGCGAGCAGGGGGGGCATGGTGGGCGGACCTCCGAGGATGGGCCACGCCGCCGGGAAAGGGATGGAAACCGGTGGCGTGGCCATCTTGCGTGGGGCGTCAGTCGTTCGGGTAGTTGCGCAGGTTATCGCGCAGGGTAAACATCCAGTTGATGTCGTGTTGGTTCGCGAGGGCCTCGCTGAAGCGCCACTCGTTCAGGCCGCTCGTCTCGTCGAACGTCTTGAGGTGGTACTTGAACTTGACGTGGCCGTCCATGTAGATGATGTTGCCCCGGTTCTTGCTGTGCCCCGTGTTCCACGAAGACGGCCCGGGGACGATATTCGGGTCATTGGCAGGCGCCGGCTCCGAGTAGCCCAGATACGGACCCGTGTCCGGGTGCAGGTAGGAGGTCTCCATGATGATCAGGGAGTTGGCCGGGAACTCAATGCCCGCCAGCGGCTGCGGCTGCGCGGTGCCGGGCGCCATCCGGCTCGGGAGCCACTGCGCGTCCCAGGCGGGCGTGTCGGGCGTGTCGCTCTGGGGCAGCCACATGGAGTAGCCCGCACGGAAGCGGTTCGGGCCGTCCGGCGCCGGGGCGCCGTTGGCATACACGGCGTCCGGATACTCGGCGGCGGGGTTGGCGGGGCACCGGAACACGTCGAAGCTCTTGATGTACGGCAGGATCATGTTCTTCCAGGAGCGGCCCGCACCAAACTCACAGTCGGGCGGGCAGGCGCCGCCGTAGCGGATGGGGAAGGTCTCGTCGTTATCCTGAACGTACTGCAGGAGCGCAAGGCCGATCTGCTTCTGGTTGCTCATGCAGGCGGCCTGACGCGCCTTCTCGCGGGCTTTGGCGAAGACCGGGAACAGAATTGCAGAAAGAATGGCAATGATGGCGATAACAACGAGCAGTTCAATCAGCGTGAAGGCGTGGGCCTGTCGGGGGCGAGCGGTTGACAACATGGTTTCCTCCCTCATTGGACGAACTTCCTCTCCGGGCGAGTATCTACGGGCGGTCGGGCGGCGCGATCGTGCACGAGTCGCGCGCAATCAGCTGAGGCGGGAATAGCACCTGGGTCTCCTCCGGGGCGTCGTCGCCCTGGATGCGCGCCGCCAGCAGAGCGACGCCCCGCGCGGCGATCTGGTCGATAGGCTGGGCGACGCTGGTCAGGCGCGGCCGGCTCCCCCGATCCCCCACGGCCTCGGTGCCGTCGAAGCCGATCACCGACACATCCTCAGGGACACGCAGGCCGCACTCGTCGCGCAGGACGTTCATTGCGCGCCGCGCCACGTCATCGCTCCAGGCAAAGAAGGCGGTCGGGCGCTCGGCGCCGGGGCGGCGCATCAGGTCCACCAGCGGGGCCACGTCGTCGCCCGCGTAGTGCATCACAATCTCCCACGCGGCCGGAAGGGTACAGCCCGCTTCGTGCAGCGTCGCGAGAAGCCCGGCACGCCGATCCGTCACGGCCGCGGAGTGCGGCGAACCGGTGAGGAACCCGATGCGCCGGTGCCCGAGGCCCAGCAGGTACTCCGCCGCGATACGGCCGCCGCAGACATTGTCCGTGTCCACATACCAGGCATCGGGGACATCCTGCGCCCGGCTGAAGATCAGCACGAAGGGGTGCCCGCGCTCGGTCAGACGCGCCGCCAGGGGATCATCCCGGTCGCGCAGCAGGATCGCGCCGTCGGAGCGGCCGTCCATCAGAGCGCGGGCCTCAGATTCACGGTCGGGGTCGCTCCGGGTGTGGAGCATCAGGTCGAAGTTCAGGGCGTTGGCCGCCTCCACCACGCCGTTCAGCATCTCCGTCATGAAGCCGGACCCGCCGCGGAAGACGTGCGGCGACTGCATCACCAGCGTGATCGTGTCGGTGCGCTTGCGGGCGAGCGCCCGCGCCAGGGCGTTTGGGTGGTAGCCCATCTCGCGCGCCGTGTTCAGGACTCGCTCCCGGGTGGCGTCGCTGATTCGCACCCGCGTCTGCCGGTCGTTGAGGATATAGGAGACGGTCACTTTGGACACGCCGGTCCGCGCGGCGATGTCGGAGAGGGTGACGCCCTGGCTTCGTGTGCGGCTCATGCGCTCTGTGCCTGACTTATCGGGGCGCGCCGACCGGTACCTGAGGAGGCACCGCCGACGGGCGCGAGGCAGAAGTGGTGTTGGCCCCGTCAGCATTCGGTGCGGCGGGGGACGCGCCGGGGGCGGGCTCTTCGCGAGAGCCGCAGCCGGCGCCGAAGGAAAGCGCCAGGAGAGCGGCGATCAGAGCGGCCCGGCCGCCCGTGGCGGCGGCGCGCTGCCGGTAACGCGGTTCCATTGCGTGTATCTACCCTTCATTGGGTGGAGTGAACGGTAAAGATTAACCGGAAGTATTAACCGGTAAACGGTAGGCATTTACCGGTTAACCTTATTGGCGTGATTTTGCCACGGTTTTATTTTACTGTCAAGGGAGCAGACAGAAATAGGGGGTGCCCCCGGTCTGCAGCCGCGCGGGCAGCTTCGAGGGCTACTTCTCGACCATTGGGACGGCCATGGGGGTGGGCTCAAGCGCCGCGGTGGAGCGGCGAACGATGAGCTGGGGCGGCAGTACCTCGCGTACCGCGGCACGGGGCTCTTCCCCCCGCACCAGGCGCAGCAGCCGCTCCGCGGCCCGCCGGCCCATCTCATGCAGCGGCTGGCGGATACTGGTGACGGGTGGGTGGACAAGCCATGCGGAGATGGGATCGTCATACCCTACCACAGAGACATCCTCGGGGACGCGCAGTTCGGCCTGTCGGGCGACGTTCATCACCTCCAGCGCCAGGTAGTGACCGGCGGCGAACACCGCCGTCACGGGTTCGCGCTCACGCCCACACAGCAGGGCAGTAAGACGCTCCGCAGCGGCCTCGCCTGCGCGCCAGACGGCCTCAGCGCAGACCTCGAACTCATGTCGCTGTGGCACGCCCGCCAGACTCAGCGCCCGCCGGTAGCCGACGATGCGGTCCTGGGTGTTGGCGGTCTCCTCCTCGGCGTAGAACAGGGCGATGCGCCGGTGCCCCAGCTCCAGCAGGTGCCGCACGGCCTCTGCCGCGCCCCCGATGTTGTCGGAGTCCACACTCGGCACCGACATCCCCGGCCAGGACGCCCCCACCACGACCACAGGTTTGCCCGCCGCCCACAGCGCCTCGACCGGGGGGACTCCCGCCGCGCGCGGGGCGATGACAAGCCGGCCATGGGAGGGGGACAGACGTTCTTCGGCCCGGTAGTCGTCTCGGGCGGTGGGGGACAGGGTAATCTCCACCTCCGCACCCGCCAGCCCGTCCAGGATGCCGCGGTAGATCGTGCCGTAGTAGTCACTGTCCAGAACGTTGCGGGCGCCGTCCACGAACGAGAGCGCGATACGCACCCGGCGGCCCGGAGGCGATACGCCGGCCGCTCCGGGCCGGTCACACCCGTCGGTGCGGGGCGGCGGGGCTACAAAGGTCCCGCGGCCCACCTCGCGGACGAGCAGGCCGTCGGAGGTGAGGGCCAGCAGGGCCTTGTTCACCGTCATCTTGGAAACGCCCAGTGCGTCCGCAAGCTGCAACTCGGCGGGGATCTTGTCGCCGGGCCGCAGGCGTCCACTCGCCACCAGGCCGCGCAGGATGCGCTGCACCTGCACATGGCGCGGGAGGGGATCGTCCTTATCGATGCGGGTGCTACTGTCGAACATAAGGCTGGCGCTTTGCGCGCGGCAGGCGCCCTCGCTGCCGCTGCCCTATCCCATATTCTCTATATCTCTAGAGGTTGGGATGATAGGTATATACTGAAGTGCGATGTTTCGCGAACAGTATATATTCATCCCGGCAATCGTGTCAAGGGGGAGGCGCGGAGAGGAGGTCACACACGGAGAATGGCGGGCAGACCGGCGTCGCGCAGGGCGGTGGCGTCCTCATCGGAAAGGCCGGCGTCGGTGAGGAGCAGGTCACAGGCGGAGAGGGGGGCAATATGCGCAAAGGCCGCCTGCCCGATCTTGGCAACGTCGGCCACTACCACGACCTCGGCCGCATGTTCACGCATGGCGCGCTTCACCTGCACGGCATCGAAGTCCACGGCGGTCAGTCCTGCGCGCGGGTCCACCCCCGAAACCCCGAGGAACAGACGGTCAGCGCGCAGCGGCTTCAGGAAGTCCACGGCGAGCGGGCCGAGGGTCGCGCGGCGTCGTGGCTGCGCCTGCCCGCCGATCACGATCACCTCAATGCCGGGGGAGTCCATCAGTAGCAAGGCGGCGGACAGGTTGTTCGTCACCACCGTGACCCCCTGCGTCCCGCCCTCCTTCAGCGCCACCGCGACCTCGTGAGTCGTGGTTCCGGCGTCCAGAAGCACGGTCTCGCCCGGGCGTATCCGCGCGGCCGCGGCCTCCCCGATGCGTCGCTTCTCCTCGTGGCAGGCTACGGCGCGCTCGGCGAACGGCGGCTCGTAAAGGCTGGTCTCCAGCGGCAGGGCCCCGCCGTGCGTCCGCCGCAGGAGGCGCCGCGCTTCCAGTGCCGCCAGGTCCGCGCGCACTGTGGGCGCGGAAACGCCGAACTGCCCGGCCAACTCCTCGACCGTGACCTTGCCCTGCGCCCGGAGACGCTCCAGAATGCGCTGCTGTCGCTCCTCCACGAACATGGGCTCAGACCCTCCTGCGGGGCGAGGGCTCACCCCGGGCGCGACTTTCGTTTACTTTCGTTTTTACGTGGCCGCTTACGAATATTGGTGTTATCCTACCCGTGTGGGCACTGAAACGCAAGCGGAAGGGGCACCGCGGCTCCTGCTGCGGCGCGCGGGCATCCTCGGGGACGTGCACGCGGAGGATCGCTTGCTGGACGCCGCGCTTGATTTTCTCGCGCGCCAGCCGGACCTGGACGCCCTGCTCTGCACCGGCGACCTGGTGACCGGGCCGGGGAGCGCGGGCCGGTGCCTGGAGCGTCTCGCGGCGGAGAACGTGCTGTGCGTCCGCGGCAACCACGACCGGTGGTTCGTGGAGGCCGAGCGGCGGCAGGCCGGGGTGGGCTATGACGCGCTCCCCCACGCGACGCCGGAGGAGGACGTATCGGCCGGCGCGCGGGCGTTCCTGGCCGGGTTGCCCGTGACGCGGACGTTTCTGACGCCCGCCGGACCGCTGCTGCTGTGCCACGGCACGGATACCGACGACATGACGGGGGTCTACCCGGGCGACACCGAGGCGGTCCTTTCGGCGAACTACAAGCTGTACCGCCTGTACGCGGAGGATGTGTATCGGGTCGTGGTTGCGGGCCATACCCACCAGAGGATGGTGCGCGCCTTCGATCACCTGACCCTCGTGAACGCGGGGACGCTGCGGCGGGACTGCGCGCCGGGTTTCCTGCTGGCGGACTTCACGGCGCGGGTCCTGCACACCTACGACCTGTCACCGGCGACGGGGGAGATTGTGGGGGAGAGGACCGTGCCGTTGCCATGACAGAGCGGGTGAGCGGTACGCTCCCTGCTCCATCGCCGGCCGTGTCCTGGCCGAATCAAAGAGTGTTTACCGGCTCCGTGATCTCACGGAGCCCCGAACCACGGAGCCATAAACTATGCCCAAGTCCCTGATGATACGCCCGGACGAGATTCGCAAGCCCGGCGAGATCACGTTCCGCCCGATCCCCGTCAACCAGTACCAGAAGACGCTGACTGATGAACTCGACCGCTTCAGCCGCGAGGACCTGGTGCGCATCTACCACGACATGGTGGTGATCCGCGCCTTCGAGTCAATGCTGCAGACGGTCAAGACGCAGCGGGAGTTCGGCGGCATCCCGTACGACCACCGCGGGCCGGCACACCTGTCGATCGGGCAGGAGGCGTCCGCCGTCGGGCAGGCGTACCTGCTCGGCGTTGAGGACCACATCTACGGCTCCCACCGCTCCCACGGCGACATCCTTGCCAAGGGCCTTTCCGCCATCGAGAAGCTGCCGGACGACGAACTGGAGCGCATCATGCGCACCTGGGACGACGGCGCGACGCTCCGGGTCATCGAGAAGGAGGCCGATACCTCCAGCATCAAGTCGCTCGCCATCGACTTCCTGATCTACGGCACCCTGGCGGAGATCTTTGGGCGCGAGACCGGCTTCAACAAGGGCATGGGCGGCTCCATGCACGCCTTCTTCACCCCCTTCGGTGTGTACCCCAACAACGCCATCGTCGGCGGCTCGGCGGACATCGCCGTGGGGGCCTCCCTGTTCAAGCGGGTTAACCGCAAGGGCGGCATCGTGATCGCCAACATTGGCGACGCCGCGGCCTCCTGCGGTCCCACCTGGGAGGCGCTCTGCTTCGCTACCATGGACCAGTTCAAGACCCTCTGGGACGAGTCCGTGCGCGGCGGTCTGCCCCTTATCCTCAACTTCGTCAATAACTTCTACGGCATGGGCGGTCAGCCTGTGGGGGAGACCGCGGGCTTTGGCATCCTGGCTCGCCTGGGTGCCGGCCTGAACCCGGAGCAGATGCACGCCGAGCGCGTGGACGGCTACAACCCCCTGGCCGTGATCGAGTGTCTCCGCCGCAAGCGCGACCTCCTGCTGCGTGGGGAGGGGCCGGTGCTGCTGGATACCGTGACCTACCGCTTCAGCGGCCACTCGCCGTCGGATGCCTCCTCGTACCGCGAGAAGAGCGAGGTGGAGGAGTGGCAGCAGGTCGATTCGCTGGTCACCTACCGCGCCGATCTGGTCAAGGCGGGCCTGGTGGACGAGAAGAACATCGACGACCTGCACGAGAAGGTGGACGCCGCGATCCTGCGCGCCTACAAGAAGGCCGTGGACCTCGACGCCTCGCCGCGCGCCAACCTGTTCACGGTGGGGAACTTGCTGGAGAAGACGATGTTCTCCCAGCAGCGCGTCCCTTCCCTGGATACGGGGCGCAAGCCGGAAGTCCTGCTGCCGAAGGAGGAGAACCCCCGCGTCAAGAGCCTGGCGGGCCGCTCGCGCTCCGGCATCGGCGAAAAGGGCGAGATGCTACCCAAGACCCGCTGCATTGGCGTCCGCGATGCCCTGTTCGAGGCGATTCTGGACCGCTTCTACGAGGACCCGACCCTGGTGGCCTATGGCGAGGAGAACCGCGACTGGGGTGGGGCGTTCGCCGTGTACCGCGGCCTGACCGAGGCGCTGCCCTACCACCGCCTGTTCAACAGCCCGATCTCCGAGGCCGCCATCGTCGGTACGGCGGTGGGCTACGCCCTGGAGGGTGGCCGGGCGCTCGTGGAACTCATGTACTGTGACTTCCTCGGCCGCGCGGGCGATGAGGTCTTCAACCAGCTGTCCAAGTGGCAGAGCATGAGCGGCGGCGTGCTGAAGATGCCGGTGGTCCTGCGCGTCAGCGTCGGCAGCAAGTACGGTGCGCAGCACTCGCAGGACTGGACCGCGCTCTGCGCCCACATCCCGGGGCTAAAGGTCGTGTTCCCGGCTACGCCGTACGACGCCAAGGGGCTGATGTACTCGGCGCTGCTCGGCACCGACCCGGTGATCTTCTTTGAGTCGCAGCGGGTGTACGACATGGCCGAGATCTTCCACGGCCAGGAGGGCGTTCCCGCCGGGGCCTATGAGATCCCGATCGGTGAGCCGGACGTCAAGAAGGAGGGCACCGACCTGACCATCCTGACCGTCGGCTCCACGCTCTACCGGGCGCTGGACGCTGCGAACATCCTGGAGAAGGAGCACGGCATCTCCTGCGAGATCATCGACGCCCGCTCCGTGGTTCCCTTCAACTACGAGAAGGTCATCGAGTCGGTGAAGAAGACAGGCAAGATCCTGCTGGCCTCGGACGCCTGCGAGCGGGGCAGCATCCTCCAGACGTTCGCCGCGAAGATCACCACGCTGGCGTTCGACTACCTGGACGCGCCGCCGGTGGTGGTGGGGGCGCGCAACTGGATCACCCCGCCGGACGAGATTGAGACGGCGTTCTTCCCGTTCCCGGACGACTTCCTGGACGCGGTCCACGAGCACATTCAGCCGCTCCAGGGCTACACCCCGAAGCGCCCGAACGACGCCGCCGAACTCATCCGCCGCGACACCCTCGGCGTCTGAATCGCTCGCTCTCAAACAGTGACACCGGGGCACGGCATCTACTGCCGTGCCCCGGTGTACAATGGGAGGTACGAGCGAGACCAGAACTCCGACTCGGGAGCCCGTTCTTGAGACCGTTCCGATACAAGCGGCCCCGGTCGTCTGAGATATGCTTGTCCGTTAATGAACCATAACGGTGAACCCAAGCGATTCCAGAAGCCGCTGCACCGTGTTTCTGCCCCCGGTGAAGTCACTAGATCTGAGGGGATCTTGATCCGGAAATTGATAACCATAGGCTCTACCGACGATGGCTTTAGAGGCGTATTCCTTGCCATTAATGAGTAAGAAGTATTGACGAGCGCGACCAAATCCGTACTTCTTCAGGAAGGCTTCCTGCCCGATTTCATCCCATTCCTTTACCGCTTGTCGAATAGCATCGGCTCCGATATGGGGCAACATACTGGTACTCCTTTTGGCATCTTTCTGTGAGTAGTGCTGGTAATTATACCTCTGATATAGGTAGGGGTATAACCGCTCAGAAACGTCCATCGTAGCAGTAAGACAAAGGGAAATCGCGGCATGTCTGCTACAATGCCTGCACTCAACGTAACGGCGCCGCTTCAAGAGGCCGCGGACTGGCTCGGCCTGCCGGAGACGCAAGAGTGGGCTCGGGGTGTGACCGCGCAGGCGGCGGAAGAACTGGAGCGGTTTCTGCGCGAAGACTCCTCCCTGCGCGTGCCCCGCAACCCCGAAGCGCGGGCGGAGGCGTTTAAGGCGTGGCACAAGGCGTACGCGCGGGAGCGGCTAAGCCCCTGGCTGCGCGCCTGGAAATCACGCGCAGCCCGTGAGGTGCATGTCTCTGCGGCCCCTTTGCACACCGCCGAACAGCGGCGGCGTTTGTTCGCGCACCTGATCTGGCCCGAAGTGGAACAAGCATTGCGTCAGCGGGCGGATGATGTTCTTCATGCCTATGCCATCCGGGGGCTCGCCCTGAACTGGGGCAGGCGGAAGATCAGCGATGGTTTACTGGTGGGCGTGCCGGAGAGGGCAGGAGAGCAGTGGCGCGTCCCGCTGCACTTGCGCGGTTCTGGAGTGAAGACCGGGGACCTGGAAATCAGCACGGACGGGGACGTCCTAACGGATGCCAGTGCCCTGTCGCCATGACGCGAAACCCATGAAACTGGACCTGACAACGCCCGCGCTGCTGTTCCCGGCGGTGTCGCTGCTGATGCTGGCGTACACAAACCGCTTCCTCGCGCTCGCGGCGCTGGTCCGCACCCTGCACGACCGCTGGCGCGCGGACCCGGACGACGACATCCTGATCCGCCAGATCGTGAGCCTGCGCCACCGTATCCACCTCATCCGCGGGATGCAGGGCTTCGGCGCCCTGTCCATCCTGCTCGCCGTGGGCAGCATGCTGCTGCTCTTCCAGGGGTGGGAGCCACTCGCCCGCATCGCCTTCGTGGCGGCGCTCGCCGCTCTGATCGTCTCCCTCGCCCTGTCCGTGCGCGAGATTCAGATCTCGGTAGGCGCTCTCGACCTGCAACTCTCCGACATGGAAAGCACCGCTCGCTCGGGTGCCCCCGCCGCTCGCCGGGGCGTTTCTCCGTAAGCGGGCCGCCGTCCGGCGCGACTGTCCAATGATGAACACACTCCTTCTGCACCGTTGCTGCCCGCCGAAAGCTCTGTGGGCGGCGGCGGTGTTTTTTTGCGGCTGCGTTTTCGCCTCTCTGGTCGGACCTGCCGCAGCCCGCGCGGACGCCATCGACGACGCCGTCACGGCGGAGATGAAGCGCCTGGGTATCCCCGGCCTTTCGCTCGTGATCTACAAGAACGACGTACTGGTCAAGAAGAGCGCCTACGGGGTCAGTGACCTGGAACTCGGAACGCCCACGAAGCCGGAGCATCGGTTCCAGACCGGCTCCATCGGCAAGACGCTCACGGCGACGCTGGTGATGCAACTCGTGCAGGAGGGGAAGTGGTCCCTGTCGGACCCGGTGAAGAAGCACTACCCGGACGCCCCCGCCGCCTGGGACCGGATCACACTGAAGCACCTGCTGACGCACACCTCCGGCCTGCCCGACTACGCGCTGGTGCCGGGCCTCGGACTGGTGGAGCGGTGGACGCCCGAGGAGTGGGAGCGGAAGATTGTCACCCTGCCGCTCGACTTCGAGACCGGTACCGCGTTCGCCTACAGCAATACGAACTACTACCTGCTCGGCCTCCTGATCGCGCGGGTGACGGGAAAGCCGTACGAGGACGTACTCGCGGAGCGCGTCCTCAAGCCCGCCGGGATGAAGGACACGGAACCCATGCAGAACCGTCCTATCGTGGCGGGCCGGGCGAAGGGGTACTGGCAGATGCCCGATGGGCAGAAGGTCAACGCCCCGGAGATGGTGGAGGGCGGCGCGGACGGCGGCCTGATCGGCACCGCGGACGACCTGGCCGCCTTCGAACGCGCCTTCCGCACGGGGAAGCTGGTGAAGCTGGAGACGGCGAAGGAGATGCAGACGTCGCTGCGCCTGCCGGACAAGCGCCAGAGCGGCTACGGCTACGGGTGGTTTGTCCGCGACCTCTACGGTCACCCGTGGCTCTCGCATGGCGGGAACACCGCGGGCTTCGCGGCGAGCGTGTCGCGCTTCCCGGACCAGGACCTGACCGTGGCGGTGGTGTGCAACCTGGCGTCGGTGCAGGGCGACAATCTGGCGCGTCGTATCGCCGAGGTCGCCGCGCCCGCGCTGGTGCCGCCGCAGTGGGCCGAAAAACCGGACCCCGATCCGCAGCGCACGGAGAAACTGCTGGGCGCCCTGCGGGCGCTGGCGGAGGGCAAGACCGACACCGACGCGCTGGACCCGACGTTTCGCGCCCGCTTCGCCACGCCGCGCGGGCGCATGGGACTGGGCGGGTTCGCACCCTTCCGCGAGGTGCGGGAGGCAGCGTTCCTGGAGGAGCGCGTGCCGGACCCGGTGGCGGGCGACAAGCAGGTGCGCTACCGGGTCCGCATCGGCCCGGCGAAGCGCCCGTTCAACCTCCTGTTTACCGTGACGCCCGAGGGGCGCGTGCTGAGCATCGGACTGCGGGCGGAGGAGGGGTAGCGGCCCGCGTCGCCGAACCAGAAGGCATGGCGGAAAAACTCCTTTCGGTGGCGGCAGTCGGGGATATCATGCTCGGGTCAGACCACCCCAGCGCCCGCAGTCTGCCCCCCCGGGGTGGCGCGGGTCTGCTGGACCCCTTCGCTCCGGTGCTGCGCGCGGCGGACATCGCCTTCGGGAATCTGGAGGGGCCGCTGCTGGACGGCGGCAAGCCCTACAAGAAGGCGGGGCCGCGTTCCTTCGCCTTCCGTACCCCCACCGCCTACGGGCGCCACCTGAAGGCCGCCGGCTTCGACGTACTCTCCTGTGCGAACAACCATGCATCGGACTTCGGCCCGCCGGGTCGCGAGGCGACCCGACGCACGCTGGAGGCCCTTGGCATCGCACATGCGGGCATAGACCGGGACGACGTCGCCTTCCTGACACGCAAGGGGAAGCGCGTGGCCGTGCTGGCATTCGCGCACAACCCGGTGAACGCCCACGTGCGCGATGTGGCCGGGGCGGCGCAGCGGGTGAAGGAGGCGACGCGGGCGGGGGCGGACCTCGTGATCGTCTCGTTCCACGGGGGGGCGGAGGGGACCGGTGCGCGCCGCGTGCCGCGCGGTCGCGAGGTGTATCTGGGGGAGGACCGGGGCGACCTGCGCCGGTTCGCGCGCGCGGTGGTGGATGCCGGGGCGGACCTGGTGCTGGGGCACGGTCCCCACGTCCTCCGGGGCATGGAGGTCTACCGCCGCCGTCTCATCGCTTATTCCCTGGGCAACTTCGCCACCTATGGTATGTTCACCCTGACCGGGGCGCTGGGGGAGACACTGGTGCTGGAGGCGCGTCTCGACCCGGCGACCGGGGCGTTTGTGAGCGGGAAGATACATCCCGGACGGCAGCGCAAGCCCGGCGGCCCCCGTCCGGACCCATCCGGCGAAGCCATCGAGTCGCTGCGCTCTCTGTCCCGCGCCGACTTCGGCGCTGCCGCTCCCCTGATTGCCCGCGATGGCACCCTCTCCCCCCCCGCCTGAGCCCGGCGACGGCGGCCCCCGCGTCGAACTGTGGGCGGCGCCCCTGCCGCGCCCGCTGTCGCCGCTCGCCTGGCACGGCTGGTTTGTGGTGCGTGAGGGGGAGAGGGCCACGCGCTGGGAGGTGTGGCAGCGGCGCGACGCCGGGGGCGTTTCAGCAGGGCACGTCCACCGCGACCTGATGCGCCCCGAGGGGGCGGTAGGGGGCGGGCCGGCGCAGCGGCTTGTCTCCTTCGACGCCGACGACTCTGCGCGCCTTGCCGCCGTACTCAAAGGGGCGCTGGAGACCTACCCTCACCGCTACCTCTACCGGTACTGGCCCGGACCGAACTCCAACACGTTCATCCGCTGGGTGCTGGACGAAGCGGGCCTGTGGGGCGGCGCCCTGCTCGACCCCCGCCTGGTGGGCAAGGACTACCTGGGGCGGTTCGGGGTGGGAGTGCGGCGCGCTTCGGGGCTGGTCCAACTCGCCTCACCGCTCGTGTCCGTGCGGTTCGGGGGGCAATCGCGCCTGCTGGAGGTCTCCGCGCTCGGCCTCACCGTCCTGGGCCTCGCCCAGTCCCCGCCCACGCTTCTGACTCCCTTTGGCCCCATCCGTCTTGGCACCGGAGAGAAGGAACGCAAATCCTGAAAAGGCGGCGGCGCTGCTCCTGCGCAACTTTTCTGCCCCTGCCGGGTCACGAAAGAAAGAAGGAACGTGGTTCCCCAACGGGGAGGGAAAAGGAGAAGAGGCGCCCGGTCCGGAGAAAACAGCCTGGCAAAAAGAAAACGCCGGGCCACCCGGGCCTCGGCGCTTCTCCAGCACGGAGAGAGAAAAGGAGATCACACGCCCCTCATTATAACCCTGCTCCTTCTTTCCTGACAAGCCCCCTATTAAAATTTCCTTAAACATTTCGCTGACCGTATTTTGTGCCCCCAAACTGCGACTATAGAGACGGGAGTGCTGCGTTTCGCCGCCCCTGCCGCCCGGGCGCGGGCGGCGTGTGGCCATGGTAAACTCTACGAACTTCCGGTGCGTGTCGCACCAGAGAGGGCAGGAGTACATGATCTATCGGGAACGGGTGGAGAGACCGGACGGAGCAGGTTCACGCTCGCCGTCGGCAGCGTTTACCCCGGGTAAAAGCGAAGCTTTCACCCTGATAGAGCTGCTTGTGGTGGTAGCCATCATCGCGATACTTGCGGCGATACTCTTCCCCGTGTTCGCGCAGGCGCGGGCGAAGGCGCGGCAGGCATACGACATGAACAATCTCAAGCAGATCGGCCTCGCCTTTCTGCAGTACGCTCAGGACTACGACGAGTCCGTGGTGCCCTACGCTGTGCGCGCCGGCGGCGGCTCCACGCTGAACAACCGCTACTGGTTCGGACTGAGCTGGTCCGCCTCGCTGGCGCCCTATAACACCGCGCCCCACACAGAGGCCCCGTGCCCTTCGGCCTCCTGCACCGTGCATCTGGACCCGAACGACGGCCTGCTCTCGCCCTACATGAAGAACACCGGCCTGTTCGACGACCCGTCGGCGCAGGACCTCACCCCGGCCTTCACCAACTGGCGCAACGGCGAACGGGTGCCCGCCTATTCGGTCTACCCGGTGCTGTTCCCCGACCTGCGCGTGGATGATCCGGCCGCCTTCCCCCCGGTGTACTCGCTTGCGGACCTGGAGGAGACGGCTAACACCGTACTGATGACCGACGGGGCATGGCTGAGCGGCGCGACCGTCGTGCGCTCCATCTTCATCCGCGCGCCCTTTGATGTGCCCTCGGGCATGGACTGGGGGCCGGCCGGGTTCAGCACCCGCGCCCACGGACGCCACCCGGGCGGTGTGGCGAATGTCCTCTGGGCGGATGGGCACGTGAAGGCGACCAAACCCATCTTCCGCCCCGGCGCGGCGTTTGACGCCCGCCGCGCGCGCAACCTGGGCGAACTAAGCCCCGTGCCTCTCCCGGATGACATCGCGGCGGGCGACCCCAACATACCGCGCTACAACTACTACTTCAGCCTGAACAAGACCACGGGCATCTGACCTTCGCTTCAGGAATCTCTACGTGACCTACGCAACCACCCCTGCGCCCCGCCGCCGCTCCGGAGCGGCGGCGGCGCTGCCCGCGCTCCTGCTATTTCTGCTGCTCCTGCTCCTGCCCCGCTCCGGGGCGGCGCAGGTTCTCAGCGTGTTCACGCCCTCCCGGTCGGTACCGCGCGCCGAGTGCTTCCCAGTGGAGCGGCTTCCCGCCGACCTGCGTCCGCTGGCCGAGGAGATGTTGCTCGCCATGCTGGACTCGGAGGCGCTCTACACGCTGGTCGGCGGCCTGAAGCCTATGAGCAGCGGCTATGTGAGCTTCCGCATTGACACCAAGAAGCCCGACCTCCTGAAGCTGGAGCGGACGCGGCAGGTGCTCGCGACCGCCGTCCGGTGCGGCGATGCCTTTGTGGCGGATGTGCTGGTGTTCCGCCGGGGCGGGCCGGACGGGACGCGGTACGCCGAGGGCGTGGTGATCTATCGGCCCGGCTACCAGCGGATGGTGACGCACTACCAGGACTTCTGGGCGCCCTTCGCAGTCACCCCGAGCACCGACCCCATGCTTGCGCTGACCCTGCTGGAGAACGACGAAACCACGGCGCGTAACCGCGCCCTGGGCTACCTCTACGGCTACCCGAAGCCCGCGGTGGACTTCTTCGTGTCGGCGGCGGATTCGCAGACCGACCCGAAGAAGATCGTCCCCCGCGACTTCCGGAACATCCCGACGTTCTCGAATCCCACCAACCAGTTCGTCTACGCGGTCCCCCAGGGGGCGGCGGTGACGGACGAGGACGTGCGCCTGCGGACCGAGGCCGGGCGCATCCTCGCGGCGTATCGCGACCGACGCGCCCGCTACATCGGCGAGGGGAAGCCGGGCGTGGCCATGCTGCTGCGCGACTGGTTCGACGACGGAACGGGCCGCTGCGCCCCCGAGAACGCCCGCTTCGACACGGCAGCGGCAAAGGAGTAGGGGACGGCGCAGGCGGCGTTTCGGGCGAAGTCCGAAGCGCTGGCCTCTCCGCGGCGGCCTGCGCCGGTTCAGCGGCGCAGGCCGTAGAGCGCCAGGGCCGCGCTCATGGCGGGGCCAAACACCAGGGCAAAGACCAGCGTCCCCCAGCCGACCCGGGCGCCGAGCAGCCAGCCCGCCGCGAGGACGGTCAACTCCATACCGGTGCGCAGGTGCTTCACGGGGAGGCCCGTGCGCCGCGCAAGGCCCAGCACCACGCTGTCGCGCGGCCCGGCGCCGAACTGGCTGGCGATGTAGGTCCCGGTGGCCAGGGCGCTCAGCAGGGTGCCACCCAGGAACCACGCCCAGGCCGCGAGCGGCGCCTCCGGGTGCGGGATGACCGGCCGGAACTGGTCGATGTAGACGCCGATCAGGACCATGTTCAGCACCGACCCTATCCCTACCGGCATTCCGAGGAAGAGGTAGGCGGACGCCTGGCACACCAGACCCGCGCCGATGCTCGCCCCGCCCACCGTCAGGAAGGGCAGGTGGTTTGCCAGGCCGACGTGCAGGGCATCCCACGGCGCCAGTCCGACATTGGCATTGATCATGGCCGCGAGGCCGAACCCGTAGAGCGCAAGGCCCGCGTTCAGCAGCAGGAACCGCAGCCACGCGGGCCAGTGCGCGGTACGGCAGCGGGGCTCCGCCAGGGCGGCGGGGTCGGGCGTCGCGCAGAGCGCGTCGTCATCGGCGGTGGGGCGGGCGTGCGGCGTATCCTCAGGCGGCACGGTCAGGCGGTCTTTCCCAGGATGGTATCGGGTCGGAAGGGGGCGGGGCGTCCGTACTCCGGCACCCAGAACACTTCGATCTGGAACGTTCCCTCGAAGCCAGTCCCCTTTACGGTGAATCGGAACGCGTTCGCGTCGTCCCCGGGCAACTGCTCCATCTCCTGCACGGTCGGGCTGGCAGCATCGGAACGCGCGGCCGCGGAGGCGTTCGCCTCCGCGAGGTGGGCGTCCAGGTCGTAGCCGGGGCGCGCAAACGCCTCGTCGGTGTGGAGGAACAGGCGCAGGCGGGAAACGGCCGTGTCCGCAAGGGGCAGCAGGGCGCGCACATAGTACTGCTTGCGGAAGATAACGTTGTCGGAGAAGCCCAAACCGAACAGGTCACGCTCCCCCAGGTAGAAGTCGAGACGGAACACCATGTCGGTGGTCCGGCCGGCGCGCTCCTCCGGCTTCAGGCGCAGCACCGGCTGCACGATGGAGAGCGTGTCCAGCCACCCCTCCCAGATCAGCTTGAGATCGGCGGGGACATCGGCGGGGTTCTGCCCCTCCACCGGCACGGTCGGCTCGGCCCAGGGGAACGCGAGGTCTTTGCGAGCCTCGCGGACGTCGATGTGCCCCTCCGCGTTGGTCTTGCTGAACGGGCCGTAGCAGTTCTCCGCCGCCGCGCTCTGGTGGAACAGGTCGAAGTCCACGCGCCGGGGCTTCAGCGACACGCCGAAGAAGAACTCGGACTTGCCGAACAGGTCCTTGCCGCGGGTCACCTTGCCCTGGACCATGCTCAGGCGGATGAACGTGTTGCCGAAGAAGAAGCGGGTGGCAATCTCGAACGACTCGCGGGCGGTTACCAGCGAGTCGAACCCGCCGTGGCACTTGTGAACGAATGTCCGGGGGGCGCCCGGCACCTGCGCAAACGTCTGCTTCACCAGGCCGTCGCTGCGGTTGTAGTTTGGGCCAAACTCACCGGGGGGGGCGAACAGGCGGTTCGCCAGGTTGGAAATGCCGATAGCGTAGGAGCGGTAGTCCGTGCCAACCACGGTCAGAAGCCGCTCCAGGGGGAAGCGGCGGGCAAGGTTCTTGAAGCCCGCCGGGTTGGCGGTGTCGGCCTGCTTCTTCGGGTTGAAGACCTCCAGTTCCTTCTCGGCGTCGATGCGTATCCAGTCCTTCAGCACCTGGAACGAAATACCCTGGTGCGGCGTCCCGAGCGTGACCACCTTGTTTACGTGGTCTTCAGCTGCGCGGCCCGTCTCCGGGAAGGTCACCTGCAGGGCATGGCGCACGATCAGGCCGCCCATGGAGTGCGCGAGGAGGTTCACCTTCGCCGGGACCCGCAGGGCCTCGTTCGTCGGGTGCTGCATCGTCGCCAGCTTCCCGATGAAGTCGATCAGGCGCACCAGCGCACGCCCGTAGGCGGGGAACTGGCGATCGTTCAGGTCGTAGTAGCGGAAGACCCAGAGCGTGCGGGCGGGAAAGTCCGGGTCCTCCTTGCTGCGCTCCAGCAGGCGCAGCGCCATGCCCGCGTCCAGCACGATTCGGTCACCGTGGAACCAGTCGGCCGGGAAGCCTGCGTCCACGAGCGCCTGCGGCAGCTCCGGCTCCTGCGACACGGGGCTGCTGTAGTATCCCACGACGTTCGTGGCGTCCTGGTAGCTCCAGTCCGACTTCATGAAGCGCAGAATCAGACCCTCGTAGATGTAGTTGTCGCCGCGCTTGTGCGGGTAGACCGTGCCATCGTTGAAGCCCTGATAGGCGATGCGCTTCTCGTCCTCCACCCCCAGGCCCCCGAAGCCGCGGACCAGGATGAGGGGGAGGGGGCGGCGGGTCTGCTCGGTCGTGAACGGGGCCATTGGGAGTCTCCTTGGGGTAGTGTAGCGTGCGGGCTGTCGTGGCGCGCATAGCAATCGGCAGGGAGCGTACCTGTCTTTTTGCAGGGATGGGGCGCGGGGCGCGGTAAGATCGCGGGGCGCGGTAAGATAGAGCAGGACCCGCGCGCCACTTCGCCTCCCTCCCCGCCCGCCCTGCCCGGCGGGTGGTGCAGCACACCCCGAGGTTCGCTCCGCCTATCCCCTCTTCCTGCGCCGTCGAAGGGGGAAAGCCGATGCCGGAGTCGAACCCTATCGGAAGAAGAGGAATCCCATGCATCTGAGTGCTTCTCTCATGCCCCGTCTTGCCCGGCCCCTTGCCGCCGCCGCAGTCCTGGGACTGACCACCGGGGCGGTCTGCGCGGCGGGGATATCGGCCGCGGGGCCGGCAGTAGTAGGGCGCGTCGCCGCTGGCGATCAGAACCCGGTCCAGAAGGCGGACGGTTACGTGGTGGAACTGCGCCTTCCCCCCGCGGGCGTTGCTGCCGGGGCAGAGGCGGAGATTCCGCTACGCATCTCCGACACGCGCCAGGGCGATCCGGCGCCGGGCGTGCCGGCCGCGCGCCTCCGGGCGCGCATCACCCTGCCCGCCGACGCTTCGGTGTCTGTGGCCGAGCCGCGCGCCTACTCGAAGGGCACCGTGCCCGGCGACTACGCTCTTGCCTGCACCTTCCCACGGGCGGGCGAGTACCGCCTGGAACTGCGGGTGACCCCGCCGGGCGTGGACGCAAAGGAGTTCACGGTCACGTTCCCGGTGAACGTCACGGCGGCGCCCGCCGCGGGCGCCGCGGCTGCCGCTGAGTCGTCGTACACCCTGTCGTTCACAATGGACCCGCGGAGTCCCGGTGTCGGCCAGGGCGTGAAGATGACGTTCGCGCTGAAGGACCGGGCCACTGGCCGGATCGTGACCGACTTCGATGCCGCAAGCGATACCGCCCTTCAGGTGGTGGTGGTGCGCGAGGACCTGGGTGAGTTCTTCCAGGAGCAGCCCGAATACGACGAGCGCACCGGTGAGTTCGTCCTCCCCTCCTTCGGCTTCCCCAACGGCGGCAACTGGCGCGTGTTCGTGGAGGCGGCCCCGCGCGGCGCGGGTGTGGTAACGTTCTCGGAGAAGGTCTCCGTGAACGGTGCGCAGGCGCTGCGGACGCCGCTAATGGCCCGTGGGCTGCCCCTGGTGCGCGAGGGGGGCTACACGCTGACGCTCAAGCCGGTCCGGCTCAACGCCGAGACCCTGGTACCGCTGGCCTTTACGCTGACCGACAACCAGGGGCGCCCGGTGACCGACCTCCAGCCCTGGCGGGGCGGCCTGGCGCACCTGTTCCTGATTGAGCGTGACGGGAAGACCTATCTCCACGCCCTGCCGGACACCACCGATCCGAGCAACGGGCGCACGGGGACCCTGAGCTTCCCAGTGCGCTTCCCCAAACAGGGCACCTACAAGGGGTGGGTTCGCTTCCAGCGCCTCGGGCAGACTGTGACCATGCCGTTCATTCTCCGTGTTACCAAGTAGCAAGTAGAAGGAGAGCCCATGCGTTTCTTTCAGGCGGCTTCGCTCTGCCTCGCCCTTTCCGCCGTCGTCCCCGCCGCTGCCCGTGCCCAGGAGGCGCCGCAAGACCCGCCGCCGGCCGTTCCCGCTGCCGCCGCTGCGATGGACCATAGCGCCCAGGGCATGCTGGGCAACTGGCGGATGAACCGGGAAGCGTCCGGCACGTCGTGGATTCCCGACTCCTCGCCGCTGTACGCGAAGATGGGGAAGCTGGGCAACTTCCAGACGATGGTGCACGGGCAGATGTACGGCGTGTACACCGACCAGGGCGGCCCCCGCGGTGGCTCCGACTTCTACGTACCGTCGCGGCTCATGGGGATGGCATGGGACTGGCAGCCGGACGGCACCCTCTGGGGCTTTCGCGGGATGCTGTCGGCGGACGCCCCCTTGATGGGCACGCGCGGCTACCCGCTGCTGTTCCAGACCGGCGAGACGGCGTTCGGCCGGCCGCTCTCCGATCGTCAGCACCCGCACGACGTCGTCATGGAACTGGCCGCCACCTGGGCAAAGCCCCTCAAGCGGGGGCGCTACACCCCGTTTGTGTACCTCGCCGCCGTGGGAGAGCCGGCGCTCGGGCCGGCAGCCTACCCGCACCGCCCTTCCGCGTTTGACAACCCGGAGGCCCCGCTAGGGCATCACTGGTTCGACAGCACGCACATCTCCTCCGGCGTTGCCACCGCGGGTATTGCCTTCGGCGGCACGGCGAAGGTGGAGGGCAGCGTCTTCACCGGGCGGGAACCGGATGAGGCGCGTGGTCGCTTCGACAACTGGCGCTTCGACTCGTACTCCGGCCGCCTGAGCGTCAACCCCACGCGCGACCTGTCCGCCCAGATCAGTTACGGCTACCTGAAAGAGCCCGAGGTGCTGGAGCCGGGCACAGACCAGCACCGGCTCACCGCCTCGGCCATCTACAACCGGCCGCTCCACGGTGGCCGGGACCACTGGCAGACGAGCCTGCTCTTCGGGCGGAACCGCAAGTCCGCGCCCAACGGGCAACTCTGGCGGAACACCGCCTGGCTGCTGGAGAGCGCCTACCTGGGGAGCAGCTACACGCTGTTCGGGCGCTTTGAGAGCACCGACAAGGACGAACTGGAACTGCCGTTTATCATCTTCAGCCGGACGCGGCACTTTGGCCCTGGCGGTATCCCCCTGCCGGACCACACGCCCTACAACGTGAAGAAGCTGACCCTCGGCGGCGTCAAGAACGTCTACCGCGCGCTCGGCACCGAGATGGGCGTCGGCGGGTCCGTATCGTTCTACGACTACCCGCGGATTCTGGAATTGGCCTACGGAACGCCGCCTGTGTCGTTTACCCTGTTCTTCCGTCTGCGAACGGAGCGGATGTAACCCTCTTCTCCCTCGCACCGGAAACGAAGAAGCCCGGCCGGAACATCCGGCCGGGCTCCTGACGCTAAAGAGGTGCCGCGCGGCTACATCGGGACGACCCAGATGTTGCGGAACTGCACCGGATCGTGGTCGCCCTGGAGGATGATGGGCCCCGTCTTCGTCATCTCCTTGTACTCGCTGTACTGGATGCCGGTCATGCCGGTGAACTCTTCGTTGTTCTGCACCAGGACGCCGTTGTGGAACACCGTGGCCCGCGGCTTCTCGACCACCGCGCCGCTCTCGTCGAAGCGGGGGGCCCGGAAGATGATGTCGTAGGTCTGCCACTCGCCCGGCTTCTTGGAGACGTTCACGCGCGAAGCCTTCTGGCTGTAGAGCGACGCCGAACCGCTCTTGCCGGGCTCCTTGCCCGCGTCGCTCAGGATCTGGATCTCGTAGCGGCCCTGGAGCCCGACCCCGCTGTTGCCGTGGCCGGGATTCGGGTCCGACGCCGGGTAGACCGGGGTGCGGAATTCGACATGCAGGTAGCAGTCACCAAACTCCTGCTTGGTGGTGATGTCCGACTTCTCTTTCGGGACCGCGACGCCCTTATCCACCGTCCAGGCCGGCGCATCCTTGCTGTAGCGCTTGTACCAGTTTGCTGTCAGGTCTTCGGACTTGCCCCCGAACAGGACGACCGCTCCGGCGGGCGGGCGGCTGGGCAGCGGCATCACTATCGACGGCGCGGCGGCAGCGCTGGCGCTGTCCTGCGCGGCCATAGCCGGTGTGCTGCGAGTGGTCAGGAAGCCGAGGGCTCCAGCGGCGGCGCCGGCTCCCAGGAGGGCGAGGGTCAGCGTGCGGCGGGGGGAGGTTCTCATCCGGTTCGTTTCCTCGTTGGTTCAAACGCTAAAAAAGCGACGCACGCTCCAACGGCGCGGTCGCTCTGCAATGGGATATGGAGGGCGCGTTGGCTCCGATACTGTTCGGTTGTCCTTCGCGACTATGTATTTAGAATACCATATTCACCATGTTTTTGCCACTCGTTTTTCCATGGAGCGCCCCGCCCGAAAGTGACGGTAATGGGCAGGGCGCGCATAAATAGAGCGCTTAGAGGCGATCCATGCTGGCCTTATTAAAGGAAACTCCCCAGTTCTGGTATCAAATACGTCTCAGAAAGCGCGGTGCTGTTGTTATTGTTATATGGTGCGTCCCGGGCGATTACCCTGAATCGCATTCCAGACCAGCAGCGCCACACCGGCGATCAGCGCCAGGTGAATGAGCGGGCTGATGACGAACTTGAACAGGAAGCCTACCACCCAGAACAACAGAAAGACGGCGGCGATGAGGTAAAGCAACTTCACGGTCGATCTCCTTCCAGCCTCCGCGAACGCAGAGTGTGCGGAGTGCCTGTATAGAGATCACGTACCCGGGGAGAGCCAGAGTGGAAACAGGGGGTAAAACAAAAAAGCGACGCACACCTTGCGGTATGGTCGCCTCGCAGGTCGCGGCGGGTGTTTCGGGGTTCCGAATATCTCCGTCGCGACTATGTTTTTATAATACCACGCTTCAGGCTGTTTTTGCCATATGTGTTGTCGAGAGGCGGCTTCGCTATTTATGGGGTAATAGGAGGAATGCTCGACAAAGTGTGCTAGTAGGGTGGTTTTGGTCTTAGGGTACGCTCTTTATATTGCCTGTGTTTGTCTTTGAATTGTATCGAATTAGGGCGCCGGTGGGGTGCTCGTTGCGGTGGTGGCGCACGAAGTTCACGATCACCAGCGCCGCTCCCAGGAACAGGGCAAGGTGGATAAACGGACTCAGTAGAAACTGGAAGACGAACCCGACCACCCAGAGCAGGATCAGGAGTCCCCCGATAATTTCCAAGGGCTGCACGTGTTGATTCCCTTCCGTCACCGCTGCCAATACTGCCAATAGCGGATACACCGGAACTACCCTGCCGGGGGCGCCGAGAAACGTTGGTGCGCCGCGCCGCAGCGCCGTCCCGGTTGCCGGTTTTCCCTACGGGGTAAGAAGTTCCCCACAGGGCATCCGCGGGCCTGTACTTGCCCGCGCCGCCCGCACAACCACCGAAACCGGGGGGATTCGTGAGCCACCACCAGTACGACATTGTGGTCATCGGGGCGGGGCAGGCAGCGATGCCGCTGTGCTTCGCACTCGCGGAGAAGGGGAAAAGAGTCGCCCTGGTGGAGCGCAAGCACCTCGGCGGCTCCTGCGCCAACTTCGGCTGCACGCCCTCGAAGGCGGTGATCGCCTCCGCACGCGTGGCCCACCTCGCGCGCCGCGGCAGCGAGTATGGTCTGAAGATACCGACAGTGACGGTTGACTTCTCGGCCGTGCTGGAGGGGGCGCGGGCTATCGCCCGCGAGTCCCGCGACGGTCTGCAGGAGGATCTGGCCGCCGTAGAAAACCCAACGCTCCTGCGCGGCCACGCGCGCCTGGAGGGGCGTGACAGCGACGGGGCGTTCCGCGTGCGGATCCGCGGCGGCATGGACGCAGGGGCGTTGGTGACGGCCCGCGAGGTCGTACTGGATACCGGCACCACAAGCCGTATTCCGCCCCTTGAGGGGCTGGAGTCCGTGGACTTCCTGACGGCGGAAAACTGGCTGGAGCAGTCTACCCTCCCGGAGCATCTCGTCCTGCTCGGTGGCGGCTACATCGGGCTCGAAATGGCGCAGTTCTACCGCCGGATGGGCAGCCGCGTTACCGTAATCGACCAGGCGGAGCGTCTCCTGTCACAGGAGGACGCGGCGGTGTCCGAAGCGCTGCTGCCGCTCCTGGAGGCGGAGGGCATCGACTTCCGCCTTGGCGCGGAGGCCCGCCGCGTGGAGAAGGGGGCGGGCGGCGCCATCGACATTACCGTTGCCACCAGGGAGGGAGAGGAGTCCCGCGTCTCCGGCTCGCACCTCTTCGTGGCTGTGGGACGCGCGCCGAACACCGGGGACCTGGGCCTGGATTCAGTGGGACTGGAACTAAAGGAGGATGGCATCGTACCGGTAGACACGCGCCTTGCGACGCCCGTGAAGGGGCTCTGGGCGGTGGGCGACATCCGCGGTGGCCCGATGTTCACCCACACCTCCTGGGACGACCACCGGGTCCTCGTGTCCCAGATGCTCGGGGACGGCGCCTGCACGGCCGATCGGATCGTCCCCTATGCGGTGTTTACTGACCCGCAGGTGGCACGGGTCGGCATGACAGAGGCAGAGGCAAGAGAGGCGGGCCGCCGGCTAAAGACCGGGCGCTTCGAGATGTGCCACAACGGCCACGCCCGCCAGTTTCGCGAGAAGGCAGGCTTCGTCTCCGTCGTGGTGGACGCCGAGACCGACCGACTGCTCGGGGCGACCGTTGTTTCGGAGCAGGCGGCTGAACTGGTGCACCTGTACACGGTCCTGATGAACGCCGACGCCCCGTACACTGTGATTCGCGACGCCGTGTTCACCCACCCAACGCTGGGCGAGGCCGCCCACAGCGCGATTGAGGCCGTGGACAGCCCTTCCTGACTGTGTTGCGCCTTATCGGGCGGAGCCGAGCCAGATGCGGTTGTAGAGTACCGGGCGGTTACCGCTCCGCGGGCCGCGCCCGCCGATCTGCACCAGGCCGTCGGTCAGGAGCAGGAGCGCCTCGGCCAGGTTCTCGCACAGGTTCCGGTCCGAGTTACTGGGGCCGCCCGCCGTCAGCAGGTACACCAGCCGGGGCTTGCTCACGGTGCGCCGCGCCATCAGGTCGTCCGGAATGCCCGCGGCGTCCGCTGTGTGCACCGAGATACGGCAGCCGTTCCCCTTGGACGAGGAGAGGCTGACCACGCGGAAGCCCGGCGCGCCGAGTTCCAGGCGCGCGTCGGCAAGCCCGGTCTCACTCATCGGGGCGGATGTCCCCTCCGGGTCCGTGAACCCCGGGACGAACCCGCGGCCGGTGAGCGCGTCCGCAAGGTCCGCGGGCAGAACCGGCTCCGCCTGCGCCGTCCACACGCGCGCATAGGGGACGCCCCGGGGCAGACCCACCGGCTGCTCCGACTCGGGCTCGCCGGCGGAGGGCGCCGCGACTTCCGTTCCTACTTCGTCCGCCATCTTATTCGGCCTCCTCCTTCGCCGCGGCCCGGACCGCTCCCGCCAGCAGCGCGAAGTCGTGGTCCGAAAGCTTGTGGACGTTGCCCTGGAACGCCAGCGTCCAGTTCTCGCGCGGCCAGCGCTTGACGTACTCCAGCGCGTCCACGAACGGCTCCACCTGCACGAAGTCCTCCGCGGCGCCGATGATCGCCTCCGGCTCTATCGGGAAGCGGAACGGGTACTCTTCGCCCGCCTTCTTGCTATCCCAGATGTGCGTATCGTCTTCAAAGGCTGGGCCGGTAACCCGCGCGAGCCCCCCGATGGCCTTGATGCCCGTGCAGTAGAAGAGCACCGTGTCGCCCTCCTTCACGGTCTCGGCCTTCTTGCGGTGGCGGCTCTTCATCCCGGCGATATCGAATCCGCGGCGGCGCGAGGTCTCGAAGTTCTCGGGCGAGGACACAAGGAGCCAGTGGGTCGGGCGGGAGGTGGTGGCGGGGTCGGTGCTGCTGCTCATGCCCCGATTATAGCACCTGCCGGCGAGCCCGCACCCGGGTTTGACAGCCTGGGGTAGTGCGTACAAGGTTACTACAAGGTGACGGGGAACGCCCGGGGGGATTCCGCCCGAGGCGCCTCCCGGGGTATATCCATTAGCGGAATCCAAAGGTTCGCCGGCCCCACCTCTGGCGGACCTTCACTTTGACTGTCCCTGGAGACATGCCGCCCATGCCCGAATCGATCCGCTCGTCGTTGCTGCCCGTCGCCCGGGTGCTGACGTTCTTCCTGGCGATCCTCAATACCGTCCTGGCCATCGCCGCGCTGGGCGCCCTGTTTGTCTTCCATATCGACCCGCGATGGAACGATCTGGTGCCGTTCGCCGTCGCAGGCGGCTTCGGCGCCGCGGTGTTCTTCTGGTTCCTGTACTTCGCGACCCTGGAAGAGTGGTAGTTCTGCCGGGAGCAGCTACCGGGGAGGGGCTTTCATGTCCGCGACTGCCACGACCGCCTCGGCCGAGAAACAAGCCGCACCCGCTGCCGCTGTCCCTGCCCCGCACGCGCGCCCCGCGGCGGAGGTGGCGGAGGCGCTGGGAGTAGACCCCGCACGGGGGCTAACCGGGGACGAAGCGACCCGCCGACGCGAGCGGTACGGGCCCAATGCCCTGCCAGAGGCGAAGCCCAAATCCGCCTGGCGGATGCTCCTGGAGCAGTTTGCCAGCCTGATCGTGCTGCTGCTGATCGGCGCGGCGGGTGTCGCCGTGGCTACCGGTGAGACGGTCGAAGCGGTCGCCATCGGGGTCGTCCTGCTCGTGAACGCCCTGGTCGGGTTCTTCACAGAGTGGCGCGCCCGGCAGGCGCTCGACGCCCTGCGTAAGCAGGGGCATGCTGTAGCGCGCGTTCGCCGCAGCGGCCACGAAACGCAGGTGGATGCCGGAGAATTAGTGCCAGGGGACATCGTCCTCCTGGCCGCGGGCGACCGCGTGCCCGCCGACCTGCGCCTGCTGACCGCCGCCAGCGTCCGCGCCGAGGAGTCCGCCCTGACGGGAGAGAGCGTAGCGGTGGAGAAGTCCACCGAACCGGCTCCCGAGGACGCGCCGGTCGCGGAGCGCCGCTCCCTCCTGTTCCGTGGCACCACGCTCGCCGCCGGGAGCGCGCAGGCGGTGGTGGTGGCCACCGGCGCGAACACGGAACTGGGCCGCATCGGGAAACTCGTCTCCGAAGCCGAGGAGGAGGCGACGCCGCTGGAGAAGCGGCTGGACGACCTGGGGAAGCGGCTCGTCTTCCTGGTTCTGGGCATCGCGGCGGCGGTGTTCGTGCTGGGTTACTTCCGGGGGGCGGCCACCCCGCAGCAGGGTGGCCTCCTGCGCCTGGCCGAGACCGCCATCAGCCTCGCCGTCGCCGCCGTGCCCGAGGGGCTGCCCGCAGTGACCACGCTGGTCCTGGCGCTCGGCGTGCTGCGCATGGCGAAGCAGAGCGCGATCGTGCGTAAACTGGCCGCCGTGGAGACGCTTGGCAGCACGACCGTCATCTGCTCCGACAAAACGGGGACGCTGACCCAGAACCGTATGACCGTGCGGGAGTACCGCCTGGCGGACGGCTCCCGGGTCGACCTGTCCGGCGAGAACGGCGGCAAAAAGCAGGCGCTGGAATCGGAAAGCCTGCTGGAGCGCGCGGTGCGCGTTTCGGTGCTCTGTAACGAGGCCGCGCCAGACGACACCAGCGAGGAGGGGGCTCAGGGCGACCCTACGGAAACCGCGCTGATCGTGGCCGCCGCAAACCGCTACGGGATCGATGTGGAGGCGCTGCGCGAGAAGTACCCCCTGCACGACGAAATCCCCTTCGACTCCGACACGAAGCGGATGGTGACCCTGCACCCCGACCCGGATGGCGGTGGTACGCTGCTCGCCCTCAAAGGCGCGCCCGCCGCCGCGCTGGACGCGTGTCGGGACTACGTTTCCGAAAACGGGGATACAAAACCGCTGGACGAGGCGGTGCGCGAGCGGTTCCTTGCCCTGAACAACGAGATGGCCGACAACGCCCTGCGCGTCCTGGGTCTGGCGATGAAGCGCCTGCCGGATGCCGAGCCGGGATTGGTCCCGGAGGAGGAGCGGCTGGACGGCTACACCCTCCTCGGCTTCGTGGGGATGATTGACCCGCCCCGGGCGGAGGCCGCGGACGCCGTGCGGCGGGCGCACGAGGCCGGCATCCGCACCGTGATGCTCACCGGCGACCAGGTGCGCACCGCCCAGGCCATCGCGCGAGAACTACGCCTGGGGACGGGCAGCGGCGAACCGGTGGCGCTGCACGCCCGGGATCTCTCCGGGGTGACCGGCGAGGCGCTGGCGCAGAAGGCGCGCGAGGTGGATGTCTTCGCGCGCGTCTCCCCGGAGGAGAAGCTGCGCATCGTGGAGGCGCTCCAGAACGCGGGCGAGGTCGTGGCGGTGACGGGCGACGGCGTGAACGACGCCCCGGCGCTGAAGAAGGCGGACATCGGGGTGGCTATGGGCCAGCGCGGCACGGAGGTCGCCAAGGAGGCTGCGGATGTGGTGCTGGCGGACGACAACTTCACCACCATCGTCCGCGCGATCGAGGGCGGGCGCACCATCTACGCCAACATCCTCAAGTTCGTTCACTTTCTCTTTGCCTGCAACCTGAGCGAGGTGCTGGTTATCTTCGTCGCGGTCGCGCTGGGCTGGCCTCTGCCGCTCCTGCCGCTCCAGATTCTGTGGGTGAACCTGGTCACGGATGTTTTCCCGGCGCTGGCGCTGGCGGTAGAGCCACCCGCGCCGGATGTCATGCAGCGCAAGCCGCGCTCCCCCAATGAGGCGCTGCTCTCCCGTGGCTTCCTGGGGCTCATTCTGTGGCAGGGCGCGCTGCTCGCTGCCGTGGTTCTGGCCTCCTACTACTGGGCGCTCCGCGAGTACGGCCCGGGCGAGCACGCGCACACCGTCGCGCTGCTCTCACTGGTGTCGGTGCAGCTCGGACAGACGTTCAACAGCCGCTCCCGCTCCCGCTCGGCGTTCTTCGGCCTCCGTCCCAACCCCTGGGTCTGGGCCTCGGCTGCGGGCGTGCTCGCGCTTCAGGCGCTGGCGGTGTACCTGCCTCCTCTGGCCCGCGTGCTGGGCGTGACCGCCCCGAACGCGCAGGACTTCCTCGTCGTCGGCCTCTCGGTCCTGCTTCCCATCGTAGCCGTGGAGATCGTCAAGCCGCTGTTCTACCGGAAGGGAAGTTAAGTCAACGCAAAGAGGTGATAATAGAATTATTTGCACTCACTCTGTGAATTTTCCGGTTGCCTGTCACGGAACCACGGGGGGCGACGTTGAAGGCATCAGCACGCGCGAGGGTCTGACCCTTCGCCAATTTCCGCTGTCGCTATAAGAGGAGAGACCTGCTATGAGCCGTCGCCCCGTCCTGCCCCGCTACACTGCTCTCCTGGTCGTCGCCGCCGTGGGCGCGACGGCGCTGACCCTCCTTCCCGCCCGGGCGCAGAAGTCCGGCGGCCAGATCCAGGTTTCCGGCAACTCCGCCCCCGTCACGATCAACATCAACGGTGGCGATACGCCCGTGGTGGATGTCACCGCCGGGGGGAAGGGCCGCATCAACTACGACGCGGGCGTTATCAAGGCGACCGGCTACGGCGCAATGCCCGCCCGTGCCAACTCCATTGCCCAGGCCAAGCTCATGGCCCTCGGGGCCGCGAAGGCCGACGCCCTGCGTAACCTTGCTATGACGGTCAACGACGTACGTGTTACCTCGTCCACCACCGTCAAGAACTACGTGCTGGAGAGCGACGTCATCCGCACCGAGGTCGAGGCGCTTCTGAAAGCGCCGCGCATTATCTCCGAGAAGATCGAGACGGACGGCACGGCGGTGGTGGTGATGGAACTGCCGATGTACGGCAAGAACTCGCTGGCCGCCGTGGTGCTGCCGAAGGTGCTGCGTGAGGAGTCCGCCCCGGCGGCCGTGGCCGCCGCGCCGGTTCCCGGGTTCCGCGTCTTCAAGGGCCCCGCCGAGCCTGCGGTCAAGATCGCCGCGCCGCGCCCGAAGCCCGCGCCCGCCCCTCTGCCCGGCGGCGAACCCGGGTTGACCCCGGAGTCCGACCCGGGCCCGTTTACTGCGGTCCTGGTGGACTGCCGCGGACTCGGCGTCGAGGCGGTGATGAGTCCCAAACTCTACGACACGGACGGCCGCGAGATCTACGGCACGGTGCGCGTCTCGCACGACTACGCCATTGAGGTCGGCATCGCGAGCTACCCACGCTCCATGGCGGAGGCGATCCGCAGCGAGCGCGCCGGATCGAAGCCGCTGATAGTGCGGGCGGTAGGGGTGGCCGATAAGCACCGCTTCAACCCGGTTATCTCCCGTGCGGATGGCGACCGCATCCTCGCAGCCAACCAGCGGGACGGCTTCCTGGAGCGCACGGCGGTGGTGCTCCTGGTGGACCCCGTACGCTACAAAAAGTGGTAGTATTTTATCCCGCCGCTGCCTCCCGGGAACGGCGGAGTGTCTGAGAGAAGAAGAAGAGTCCGCTGCGCGGAGGCCCCGGCCATTAGAGCCGAAGGAAGGGGCCTCCGCTTGCGGCACCGTATCCGAACGAAGGACAGGAGCCTGCACATGCTGCCCCCGCGTCCGGCCGTGGTCCCGCCCGCCGCCGCGCGCCGCGCCGCCACCGCCGCTCTCGGCATGACGGCGCTGCTCCTCGGCTGCGCCCCGATTGTTGCCCCTCTGCTGCCGCCCGCCGCCGCCGCCCCACCCGGGCAAAAGGGCCGGGCGCCGGGGGCGGGCGCCACGGCGTTGCGCATCTTCGACCGGGCGAACGTCTACGTCGTCACGAACGACGACCCGGCGCTCGCGGACGCCCTGCTGGAGGGATGTGACGTCAAGGAGCGGCGCGTGCTGACGCCGGAGCAGTGGCGCTCCGTCCCGCAGGAGGTGCGCGAGTACGTGACCCTGGTCTACCTGGTGAACCGCCAGAAGCTCCCTCTGTCCGCAAAGATGCCAGAGAAGTGCCCGGCGACCGGCGGCATGGTCTGGACCGAGGTGACGCGCTGGGGACGGCGCTGGGGCGCCATCCATGAGGTGACCGTTTCCGCGCCGGACGGTGCGTGGCTGCGGTGGGCGGTAGAAGACTTCCGCCAGCGCAAGGAGGTCCCGCGCAAGCCCGAAAAGCGAGAAGTGGACTCCCTGGCACTGGTGCCCATCGGCGCCGGGGCGGACCGGGCGGCGGGGGCGCTTGTGGCGCGGCCCCCGGCGCGCGAGGGGAGGGAACTGCTGGCCCATCGCCTGACGCCGGAGGAGGCGGACGCCCGCGCAGAGCAGTTGGTGCGAATGGACGAGGTCTACCTGGTGGACCGGGGCAGCGCGCCCGCGGGAGAGCTGCCCGAGGAGGTAGCCGCCGTCTTCGCCGGGCGACTGGTAGGGCCGAACGAGACCGTGGTCTGGCGCGAGCGTAAGCCCGGCGCGGGGCGCAACCGTGTGGTTATTACCGCGCCCACGGCGCATGCTCTGGAGCAGGCGCTGGCGCGCTACCCGGACCCGCTCACCGTGCCGACCACCCCCACTGTCCTGTCTACCGCGCGCGATTTGCGTCAGGTGCGGCGCGTGGCGGTGGCCGCGGTGAAGACCGGTCCCGGGGAGGGGCTGGCGCGACAACTCGCGACGCAGGCGGCCTCAGCAGTGCGCTCGCTCAACGCCTTCGAGGTGCTGGAGCGGGCGGGCCTGGCGGAGGTGCTGAGTGAGATCGCGCTGGGGCAGGCGGGTATCACCCAACCGCAGGACCGGGCGCGCGTGCGGCACCTGGCCGCGGCGGACGCCCTGCTGATCGTGGAGGTGACGGAGGTCCGCGGGCGCACCGAGTACTTCCCGAAGCACGAGCGGCTGACCCCCCCGATGGCGAAGCCGCCGCGCCGCCCCGTGGAGCCCTCCCGGCTGCGCTATGCGGTGTCGCTGCCGGGTAAGGAGAACGACCCGATTGCCCGCGCGCTGACCGATGCCCTGCTGCGCAAGGTTGTGGGCATAAAGTCGGAGCGGGATTACCGCAGCGCGATGCGCGCCTACAACGAGGAGACGATCCCCGCCTACGAGCGGCAGTTGGACGCCTACTATGAGGAGCGGCGCACCCGCCCGATTAAGTGGCGGCAGACTCTGACCGAGCACCGGGGCGTGACCGTTTCCGGGAGTGTGCGTCTGGTGGACCTGCGTGATGGCATGGTGCTCTGGGAGGCTCCGTTCTCGGAGTCCGAGCGCGAGGAGCTTCCGGCACAGCAGCGCACCGTGACCACCTACGGCGAGGAGTCCCACCCGGGCGAGGCGGAGTGCCCGCAGCCGGTGGACCGTGTGCCGGAGGCCCTGGCCGCCCGCGCCGCCGAAGCCGGACTGGAGCAGGCGGTGGGCGCGCTGAGGACCACCGCACTCCTGCCCGAGGTGTCGTCGGCTGTGGTCGTGTCCGCGGACGGCACGGGCGGGCCGGTGCCGTCGCCGTCCCTGCCGGAGAGCCCCACAGGGCGCGTAATCGACATCGACGGCAAGACCATTCTGGTGGGCCTGGGGGACACGGACGGTGTGGTGGTGGGAGATATTCTGACCGTGACACTGCCGAAGGGCAGCACGGCCCGCCTGAAGGTCACTCGCGTCCGTCCTCGCACCTGCGACGCGGTCCTCGACCCCGCCGCGCCCGCCGCTCTGCGGGCGCAGATTGCCGTGGGAACGGAGGTGCGGAAGTGAAGACACCTGCAAAGGCGCCCACCTCCCTGGGGACACCCCGAGTTGTAGTGCCCTTCGCCCTGCTCCTGCTCCTCCTCTCGCTGGCCGGTGGCATTGCCCGGGCGCAGTTGGTCGAGGAGATTGCGGCGCCGCGGCCAGCGGTCGAGGTGACGAACCCGCTGGCCGAGGTGCGCGAGGTCGTCGGGGAGGGGACCGCGGCGGTCTCGGCGGCGACGGGGGGGAAGATCGGTGCGCGCCGCGCGGCGATCGCACTCGCCCTGCGCGACGCCGTGGAGAAGGCGCTGGGGATCTACGTCTCCGGGCGCACGGTTACCCATAACTACCAGATGCTGCGCGACCGGGTGCTGACGCAGGCAGACGGCTTCGCCACGCTCAAAGAGGTTCTGGACGAGAGCGTCGGGCCGGCGGGCGAGGTGCGCGTCCGGGTGCGCGCCGAGGTGTCGCTGAAGCCGCTGGCAGAGCAACTGCGGGCGCTCAAGGTCACGCGGGGGCTGCGCGTCCACGTGGTCGCGCTGGGCAAGCCGGCGGCGACCGCGGCCACGCGCGCCGCGGCGGACACCCTGCGGGCGCGACTGGCGGCGGCGGGCTTCGCCATGGCCGAGCAGCGCCGGGACGCCGACCTGGAGGTGCGCGTCTGGGGGGGCTACAAGACCGTCCAGGCGATCCCGCTGGAGACCGGTGCGGGGCCGATGACGATGCACTCTCTGCGCGGTGACCTGTCGGTGTATGTCTCCTGGCCGGACACTTCGGAGGCGCTCACGTCGTTTAACGCGGGCGCCTCCGCCATGCACATCGACCGGGAAACCGCCTGCCGCGAGGCTGCGGGGGATGCCGCCGAGGAGATCGCCCCTCAGCTGGAAGGCGCGCTCCTGATTCTGTGCGCCCGTCTGTCCCAACCTGTGCAGCTTCATGTCCAGAACATCGGCAGCGCGACCCGCATGACGAAGCTGGAGGAGGCACTGTCCACGCTCCCGGGGGTCCAGAGCGTTACCCGCCGCGGCTACCAGGGTAAGCACATGACGTGGGAACTCGATGTCCTCTCCGAAGCGCTTCCGCTTCTGTCCCGCGCGCTGGAGCAGGCGCCCTCCCTCAAACCCTTCAAGCTCACCGTGGCGTCGGAGACCAGGAGCAGGATAACCGCGTCCGCCCGGTGAAAGGACACGGGCTATGAACAACCGGCTTCTGGTCTATGTAGGCACCTACGGGGATGCGCGCAACGAGACCATCCCTGTCTTCGAGATGGACACCAAGTCCGGCGCGCTGAGCCGGCTCGGGGGCGCCTCCGGCGTCGCCAACCCGTCGTTTCTGGCGTTGCACCCGAGCGGGAAGTCGCTCTACGCCGCCAGCGAGATCGGCGGCTTCGAGGGCAAGCCCACCGGCGCTGTCGCCGCGCTGGCGCTGGACCCGAAGACCCACCTGCCCACGCTGCTGAACCAGCAGCCCTCGGAAGGGAACGGCCCGTGCTTCGTGGCCGTGGAGCCTAAGGGCAAGTATGTGGTCGTCGCCAACTACGGTGGCGGGAGCGTTGCCTGCCTGCCTGTGGAGGCGGACGGGCGACTACGCACCCCCGCCGACTCCAAAAAGCACCAGGGCGGCAGCGGCGTCAACGCCAAGCGGCAGGACAAGCCCTACGCGCACTCCATCAACCCGGACCCCTCTGGCCGCTTCGCCGTGGCCGCGGACCTGGGGATGGACAAGCTGCTGGTCTACCGCATCGACCCCGCCACCGGGAGTCTGATCCCCAACAACCCACCGTTCGCGTCCACCAGGCCCGGCGCCGGGCCGCGCCACACCGCGTTCCACCCGAACGGCAAGTTCCTGTACGCCATCAACGAGCTAGACTCGACCATAGCCGCCTACAAGTGGGACGGTGAGAAGGGGACGCTCACCGAGTTCCAGACCCTCTCCACCCTGCCGGAGGGGTACGACGGCAGGAGCTCCTGCGCGGAGGTGGTGGTCCACCCGAACGGCAAGCATCTGTACGGATCGAACCGCGGCCACGACAGCCTGGTCCACTTCGCGGTGGACCCCGGCACGGGCCGCCTGCGCCTGGAGGGGCACACCCCCACGGGCGGCAAGAATCCGCGCAACTTCGCCATCGAACCGTCGGGCCGGTTCCTGGTGACGGCGAACCAGGACACCGACAACCTGGTGGTCTTCCGCATCGACGAGCGCACCGGCCGCCCGTCTCCGGCGGGCCAGACCGCCACCGTCTCCAAACCCGTCTGCGTCCGCTTCCTGACCGTGTGAACGGGTGACGTGTACTGCCGCAGGGTAACCGGGTAAGGGAAAGGCATCGACAGGCGCCGTAGCCGTTCGGGGAGTCTCCGGGCTCTTTCGGCTGCGGCCGCATATGACCACGACGCCGGCTCGCACGCGGGTCGGCGGGATGGAGATCCGCGATGCCTTTCCTCGCACCGCGCCGCCGCATGGCGGCGCGCTTCGCCTCTGCCGCGCTCCTCGCTCTGGGGGTCTGCGCCGGGGGCGTTTCCCTCGACCTGGCCGCCGCGCGGCCCGCGCACGCGCAGGCGGCGGACCGCTGGCTGTTCTGCATCGAGCGCGCGAACGACGACTGCTTCCTGACCTCCGACCCGACCGAGGTCGGCCCCGCGATGGCGTACTCGGACGGCATGAGCAGTATCAAGCTGGGGCGGCTGTTCAGCACCCCGTTCGGCGAGTACAACCGCCCGATCTACCGGCTGGCCCGGAACGGCTTCCACTTCTATACGGTCAGCGAGCAGGAGAAGAACGTGTCCGTGGCGGACGGCTGGGTGCTGGAGAACGTCGTCGGCTACGCCAAGGCCCCCGGCAGCATCCTGGCCCCGGGTGACAAGACCATCTACCGGTACCGCAGCTTCACCTACGGCGCGCTCAACCTGCGGTACACCGGCACGCCGCGCCACGCGCAGTGGCCCCCCCGGCGGGAGATTGTGAACGACACCTACCGGTCGCGCGCCGAGCCCTATTCGGCAGACCTGTTCCCGCAGGGGGACTACCTCTTCGAGGGCGAAGCCTTCATCATCCGCGACTGAACCGCCGCTACCCCCGCCCTTCGGGGCGGGGGCGAGGCGCCTACAGGCGCGGGTCAATGGGCTCGCTTTCGAGCGCCAGCACGCCGAAGACGCACTCGTGGACGCGCCGCAGGGGCTCGCGGCGCACGAACCGCTCCAGACCCTCCAGGCCGAGCGCGAACTCGCGGAGCGCGAGCGA
>Ga0065721_10004576_pt1 | contig 35225 bp, 25 predicted proteins | sample Mesricmetagenome_FD_59108 | JGI IMG/M metagenome (GOLD analysis project Ga0065721, IMG submission 59108) | Mesophilic microbial community from rice straw/compost enrichment Sample: eDNA_1 v2 (version 2) | ecosystem: Engineered > Solid waste > Grass > Composting > Bioreactor | place: USA: Davis... | reverse complement strand
AATTCGTTCTTCCCATTTCTTCTGTACATCTTCTCTGGCCATAAAATATCCTCCCCCGAATTGATTCTGAGGAGGATTATCTCATGGTTGCTGCAAAGAACGAAGGTGGGTAGGGTTTGACGCTTACGAATTAATGAGATTGGCAAGAAAATAGGCGATGTTAACCATGCTGTTGCTGGTATTAACTGGTCTGCTCGTCATAATAACATTATTATTGGTAGCCTATGGAATTCCATCTGTTATGGGAACGGAACATTTGTGTCTGTAGCGACTTTTGGATCTGGAAACCGTGTAATGACGAGTCCTGATGGGATTAACTGGACATCACGGGAGATTCCTGCTGCTGTTGCAAATAATTTTTGGCATACAGTTTGTTTTGGTAATGGTCTATTCGTTGCCATAGCAGGTATTGGTGCAGAAGGAAAAGTTGTCATGACTTCACCTGATGGAGTTGATTGGACAGTAAGGACTTCTCCTGCTAACAACGTTTGGCGTTCAGTCACTTATGGTAACGGTTTGTTTGTAGCTGTAGCGTCATCAGGTACAGGAAACCGTGTTATGACTTCACCTGATGGTATTAACTGGACTCTAAGAACGAGTGTTGCTGATAATGATTGGCGTTCAGTCACTTATGGTAACGGTTTGTTTGTAGCTGTAGCATCATCAGGTACAGGAGATAGAGTTATGACTTCACCTGATGGAATTACATGGACTCTTAGGACAAGTGCGGTAGACAACCAATGGGTTTCTGTAACCTATGGTAATGGTTTGTTTGTAGCTGTATCTCAATCAGCGGTTAATAGTATTATGACTAGTTCAGATGGAATTACCTGGACTTCTGTTTCTACAATTCATATTAACTGGAATGCTGTCAGTTACGGTAACGGTATGTTTGTAGCCGTAGCAAGCATTTCTGCTCACTTAGAAAATCGTATTATGACTTCTTCAGATGGAATTACATGGACTTTCAGGACAATTCCTGAAGATTACAACTTAGATTGTGTGTGTTTTGGTAACGGGTTATTTGTAGCATTAGCCACAGGACAAGGAACCATGACATCTGGATTTCTTGACACAGAAAAACCAAATCAGGCCACTAAAGAAGAGGCTGAAGCAGGTACGGTCAATGACAAATATATGACGCCCGAAAGAACTAAACAGGCGATTGCAGCAAATGTTCCCAAGATTTATGCCCCTTGTGATATAGCACTTGGAGCAACATCGGCTAATGGAGTTAATTTAGATAGGAATGGAATAGGATTTATTGTTGGTGGAGTAGCATTAGAAGCAGGAATGCGTGTATTTATCAGGATAAGAAATGCTACGTCACCAACAACAAGAGATAAACTAGGTATATATATCGTTTCGGAAGGAATCTGGGAACGTGCTGACGATATGCCAGAAGGACATCAAATTAAGATAGGTGAGATAGTTCCTGTTCTTTCTAGTGATTTTAAAGGCCAGTATTGTATAACTGAAAATGGAGAATTAGGTTCTGAATTCCCTGTAGTTGGAACGAGAAAAATTATAGCAGAGTACCTTGATATATCGCCATCTACTCAAACAGAAGCAGAAACAGGAACGGTGAATGATAAATATATGACACCGTTGCGAACAAAACAAGCAATTAGCGCCCTGTCAAAGTCCCTACGCTCTGATGCACTTATCATTGCTGCTGGAAACAGCTCTGATAGGTATAAAAGCAGTGCCGACTTTGTTTGTACGGGTAGTGGGTCTGGTGGTGATGATGGGGCGTTTATAAACGCATGCATGGACAACATAGGTAGTGGTACAATTAAGCTATTACCCGGAACCTATGTTGTGAACGGTACACCTATAAAGCTAAAAAGCGGTATGACCCTGGAGGGTAGCGGAACTGCATCCACTCAAATAATACCAGGAGGAAGCCATGGTAACCAGCCCATAATCAAAAACGATAGTAGCGGTAATGCCAACATCCATATACGCGACTTAACCTTAGGGCCAGACCAACCTATGAGTAATGTAACAGTAGGTGGCATAGAATTTGCTAGCTCTGATAACTGTTCGGTTGTGAATGTTCTCATAAACGGAGTGTCTCGGACAGGCATAAGCATGCAAAGCGCAAAAAACATAACCGTTCGGGACTGCGTTATTACTGATATAGGATGTTGGCAGCTTGCTATAGTACTGAACGCCTATGCTGTGGGTATTATGGTTGGTGGATCATGCTCAGGGATACAAATCCTAAATAACAGGATAGACATGGTAGTGTCCAGCGGGTTTGGACTAGGCCATGGCATCATGTTAGGTGGAAGTGGTTGCATGGCAATCGGGAACAGAATAACTAATATAATAGATTCTGGTGCTACGCTCGGGGTGGGTATAGGGATTGAATTATCTGGGGAGAGGAACATCGTGCACTCCAATACTATTATAGGGTATAGGATGATGGGTATGCTGGTAAAAGGTTCCGACCACAGTATACAAAACAACGTTCTCAGAAGAACACCTATATCAAATGCTAATATAGGAATGACACAATTCGCAATAAGGATAGAGACCGGAGCTGTTAGGAATGTGGTCACTAATAATGACCTGTTTGATAGCGAACCTCTAGGCATGGACGAAATTGTAAACGCTGGTACTGATTCAGTGATATTCAACAACAGGGTCACTGCAACCCCCATGAGTATACCGGGTGGGACATTCAACGGCATAGCAATTGCACAAAGTAACACTTCTTATACAACCAGACAGGTTCGTAACACAACATTATCAACGTCAGCTCCTAGTGGTGGCTTAGACGGAGACATTTGGATTAGGTTTACGTAAAGGGGGTTTCTATGCAATGAATAATATAAAAATAAACGGTGTGTGGAAACCCTCTGAGGACATCCATGTCAAGATATATGGAGCGTGGAAGAGGGCAGAAGAAACCTATGTAAAAGTAGGCGGCGTATGGAGAAAGAATTATGCCATAGCGGGTATTAACTGGACTTCTAGAGCCTCTGCTGCTAACAATAACTGGTATTCTGTATGCTATGGAAATGGGTTGTTTGTAGCTATAGCACTTACTGGTACTGGAAATAGAGTTATGACCTCTCCAGATGGTATTAACTGGACTCCAAGAACCTCTGCAACACTTAATCAGTGGCGATCTGTATGCTATGGAAATGGGTTGTTTGTAGCTGTAGCAGTTAGTGGTACTGGAAATAGAGTTATGACCTCTCCAGATGGTATTAACTGGACTTCAAGAGCCTCTGCTGCTGACAATGACTGGCGATCTGTATGCTATGGAAATGGGTTGTTTGTAGCTGTAGCAGTTAGTGGTACTGGAAATAGAGTTATGACCTCTCCAGACGGTATTAACTGGACGTCTAGAATTGCTGCTGCTGACAATGACTGGCGATCTGTATGCTATGGAAATGGGGTGTTTGTAGCTGTAGCAGATAGTGGTACTGGCAATAGGGTTATGACCTCTCCAGACGGTATTAACTGGACTCTAAGAACCTCTGCAACAAATAACTTCTGGTATTCTGTCTGTTATGGAAACGGTCTATTTGTTGCTGTATCAATTACTGGTACTGGAAATCTCGGCAATAGAGTTATGACCTCTCCAGACGGTATTAACTGGACGTCTAGAATTGCTGCTGCTGACAATGACTGGCAATCTGTCTGTTATGGAAATGGGTTGTTTGTAGCCACCGCCTATAGTGGTGGTGTTACTGGGAATAGAGTTATGACATCTCCAAATGGTATTAACTGGACTTTTAGAGCTGCTGCGGCAGATAACTCATGGACTTCTGTCTGTTATGGAGATGGTATGTTTGTTGCTGTATCAATTACTGGTACTGACAATAGAGTCATGACTTCACAAAGGTTAGGATAGATAAAAGGAGGGAGTGGACACGGTTCGATTATCCTTAAACGGAGCACATTATTACGATAAAGAACTTGTATCTTTATATTCATTCTGAAGGCTACTTTATGGAGAGCGAACGAAAATATTCTTCGCTCTCTTTTTCTATTTTAAAGAGGGGTTGGAGTATCACATGGGTGATTTTTCATTTAAATTTTTTGCAAATAGAGATTGGACATGGCTGTATGCTCTATCTGGTATTTGGGGGGCAATTATCACATATGCCTTTGGCGGATGGCGTGGGATCTTGGAGCTTCTATATTGTATTCTTTGCTGTTGATTATATAACTGGTTGTGCTGCAAGCCTTAAAGAGAAAAAAGGACTTAAAAGTACAATTGGCTTTTGGGGTTTGTTTAAGAAGGGATTAATCCTGTTGATGGTGTTTATGGTGCACAGGATCGATATAGCTCTTGGTACTAATTTTGGTGCGCTAATCGGAGAGCAGTCAAAGTCCAGCGAAACAGGCAAGCCTCCGGATCGAAAGGATCCGGAGGCTTGCCTGAATTCGTTTTATGAACGTGCGACCAGAATACAGATTCAGGGTCGATTCCAAGCCTCGCCGAAGGTATACTAGAAGCAACTGGACTGTGCAGTGTCGAGCTGACTTGGGGACTCTGGATTCTAATCTTCCGCAAGCCCGGCCCGGCTCCCGAGATGCGAAGCAGGAGGAGATGCCTCATGAACGGACTGCTGAGGAGGCTGCGGCAAGGCTATGGCAAGAAGCTGGCCGCCATTCATTTCTGGAACGGCTGGATCGTCGTGCTGCTCTCTCTATCGGGACTGATCCTGCTGGGCGGGTATTGGCGGGGCGTGCTCGGAGAAGGGCGCGTGTGGCTGAAGTGGTTCCATGTGATCGTTGGCATCGCGTCGGTTCTGCCGATCGCTTATTATCTGGCGCTCGCGGGCAAGCATTGGAAGCAGCTGAGAGGGAAGCCTTGGCAGAGGTTCAATGTGTACGTCGTGCTCGGATTTTTGTTCGGGTGGCTGCTGTCGGGTCTTCTTCTGTGGCAGTTCAAGCTTGTCGGTCCCAGAGTCTCGAACGCAGCTCTTATCGCGCATGACGTGTTGACGTGGATCGGTCTGCCGTACATCATCTATCATTCCCTCACACGGGTCAAGTGGTTGAAAGATCCCGCGCGCCGGACGGTGAAGGTGAAGCCGGCGGCAGAAGAGGCTGAGTCCCTTCATCCTGCTGCCCCTCAGCCGCTCTATACGCGCAAGGAGTTTATTCGCGGCGCGATCGGCGTCGGTTTGGCCGTCACGGTAGGGCCGTCGTTCCTGAAGTGGATCGGAGATTCGCTCGGTCAAGCAGGGGGCGGCGGGAGCCTGGAACGGCTGATCGAGAAAGACGCCAATCGAATGCTGCCGCCGCCTCAGCCGCTTCCCGCGTCGTCTCCTCCGGCAGGAGGAGGGGCGAGAGGGAATTTTCGCATCTATACGGTTACGCCGATCCCCTCGTTCGACAACTCGAACTGGTCGTTTCGCATCGACGGTCTCGTGGACAAACCGATGGAGTGGGATTGGGAGACGTTCGTGAAGCTGAAGAGGTCGGTCCAGGTGAGCGACTTCCACTGCGTGACGGGCTGGTCGGTGTACGATAATACGTGGGAAGGCATTCCCGTCAAAACGATGCTTGAGATGACCGGCGTGAAGAAGCAGGCGACGTCCGCGATTTTCTATTCCGGCGACGGCGTCTATACGAGCGGCATTACGCTGGAGCAGTTGGCCAAGGACGATGCCATGATCGCCGTTCTGCACGACGGTAAGCCGATTCCGAGCGATCTGGGCGGGCCGGTCAGACTGATCATGCCAAAGATGTACGCTTACAAGTCGGTGAAGTGGCTGAACCGGATCGAACTGATCGAGGGAGAGCATATCGGCTACTGGGAACAACGAGGATACGCGAATGAGGCTTGGGTGTAGAGACCGAGGCAACAAATAAACAAGCAAGCCCCCGGGTCAAAGTTCGATTCCGGGGGCTTGCTTGTATCTTATCCGCGAGCCATTTCGCGGAACGATTCTTCCGCGGCCGTTAAGGTTGCGTCAATGTCGGCGTCGGAGTGCGCGGTCGTCAGGAACCAGGCTTCGTACTTGGACGGGGCGAGGTAGACGCCGCGCTCCAGCATGAGCCGGAAGAAGCGGCCGAACCGCTCGCCGTCGGACAACTGCGCTTCCTCGTAGTTCGTGACCGGCCCGGCGCAGAAGTGCGTCGAGAACGCCCCGGCGATCCGGTTGACCGTCAGCGCGACGCCGTGCCGGTCCGCCGAAGCTTGCAGGCCGTCGCACAGCCGCGCGGCCTGCGCTTCCATACGCGCGTAGACGCCCGGCTCCCGCAGCACCTCCAGGCAGGCCAGGCCCGCCAGCACCGAAGCCGGGTTGCCTGCCATTGTACCCGCCTGATAGGCGGGGCCAAGCGGCGCGATCATCTCCATCAGATCGGCGCGTCCGCCGTAGGCGCCGATCGGCAGGCCTCCGCCGATGATTTTGCCGAGGGCGGTCAAGTCCGGCCGGATCGCCTCCTGATCGGCGAACGCCGAGAACGTCTGGGCCGAGCCGTAGTGGAACCGGAACGCGCTGATGACCTCGTCGTAGATGACGAGCGCACCGGCGTCCCGGGCCATCTTGCACAGCCCCTCCAGGAAACCCGGCTTCGGCATGACCATGCCGAAGTTGCCGACGATCGGCTCGACCATGACCGCTGCCACCTGGTCGCCCCAATGCTCCAGCGCCGCGCGCAGCCCGTCCAACTCATTGAACGGTACGGTAATGACCTCGCTCGCGATGCTGGGCGGAATGCCCGCGCTGTCGGGAATGCCGAGCGTCGACGGACCGGAGCCGGCGGCGACGAGCACCAGATCGGCATGGCCGTGATAGCAGCCGGCGAACTTGATGATTTTGTTGCGGCCGGTGAACGCCCGCGCGACGCGGATCGTCGTCATGACCGCCTCCGTGCCGGAGTTGACGAAGCGAACTTTATCCATCGACGGGATCGCGGCCTTCAAAACTTCCGCAAGCCGAATCTCATGCTCCGTCGCCGTGCCGTAGAGCGTGCCGTTATGCGCCGCCCGGACGATCGCTTCGGTCACCCTGGGGTGAGCATGTCCCGTAATGATCGGACCGAACGCCGCCAAGTAATCGATGTAACGGTTGCCGTCGACATCCCAGAAATAAGCGCCCTCCGCGCGTTCCATGAACACGGGGGCGCCTCCTCCGACGGCTTTGAAAGAACGGGAGGGGCTGTTGACCCCTCCCACGATATGACGCTGAGCTTCCTCATACAATTGCGCCGAACGTACTCGCTGATTCATTTTTCTCCAACCCTCCACTTGCGAATGAGCTGTCTCATAAGTAAACCGGGGCGTACCGAACAATTATCGATGGATGCAGGGTAATGGGCATCTATCTCCTTGTTTCGTTGAGATCGTCTTAGCCGACCCTCGTTCCTGACATTCCCCCGCCAAGCCTGCCCCTATAGGCTACTGAGCCGCCGCCGCGCTCGAAGAAGCGCTCGGCTCCGGAGTTTCCGGAACCGTATCGTCCGCGACCAGCACTTCCTGCACGTATTCCTTCAGCTTGTCGCGGTCCCGCACTCCCAGCATGGCCGAGCCGCCCACGTTTTCGTCGAAGACGAGGTCCATTGGAGGAATTTGCGCGGAGCCGGCCTGATGTGAGTTGTACCCCAGGCTGGCCAGCTTCAGCATGTCGTTCGAAGACATGTTCGTCTCGATGTACGGAACGACCTCGCTCAGAATGTCCGGCAGCTTGATCAGGTTCCAGCCGTTCTTCAGCTTGGCCGCCACGGCCTTCAGGAACTCGCGCTGGCGCTCGGTCCGGGTGAAGTCGGACAGCTTGTCGTGCCGGAAGCGCACGTACTGGAGAGCCTTCTCGCCGTCCAGATGCTGCTGCCCCTTCTTCAAGTCGATATCGTACCGGTTGCCGTCCGCGTTGTCCGTCCATTTCATGTCCTTTTCGACGTAGAAATCGACTCCGCCCAGCGCGTCCACCAGCTTGATGAATCCCTGGAAATCGGCATAAACATAATATTGGATATCCAGTCCCATCAGATTGCCGATCGTCTTCATCGCCAGATCCGGGCCGCCGAGCGTAATGGCCGTATTGGCGCGGTTGTCCTTGTAGCCGGGAATCTCCACGCGGGTGTCGCGCAGCACCGAGAACAGATGAATCTTCTTCGTCACGGGATCGAAGGAAACGACCAGCATCGTATCCGAACGAGCGACCTCGTTGTCTCTCAAGCCGCGATCGTCGCCGCCCATCAGCAGCACGTTGACGCGTTCCGAGCCTTCCCATTCCGGAGGCTGGTACTCCGGTTTCTCTTCGAATTGGCCGAATCGAGACTCTTCCTTCGGCTTCTGAGCCTTATCGATCTCGTTGACGCTTGCCCATACCCACCAGCCGACCGCGCACAAAAAAATAAAAGCCAGCCCCAGTATGGAAAACAGCGTGATCTTCCACTTCTTCTTCATTCCGATAGTCCTCTCAGTTGGCAGTATGTTAAAATTATAAAGTTTCAGTTAAGGCATACGCAAGTTCATGTAAAAATCCTAATGAACTCGACTTGACCACAGGAGGTTCATCATGTTAGCGATAGACGTGCATCAGCTGCGCAAGCAGTTCAAAGTTCAGAAAAACCGCGAAGGTCTCAAAGGGGCGTTCAAGGATCTGTTCAAGCGCGAGCATACCGAAGTGACTGCGGTCAAAGATATCAGCTTCCAGATTCCCCAAGGCGAAATCTGCGGCTATATCGGCGAGAACGGAGCGGGCAAATCGACGACGATCAAGATGCTGACCGGCATTCTTGTGCCGACCTCGGGCAAGCTGCTCGTGAACGGCTTCGTTCCGCACAAGGAGCGGGAGAAGTTCGTGCAGGGCATCGGCGTCGTGTTCGGACAGAGAAGCCAGCTGTGGTGGGACATCGGGGTCATCGAATCGTTCAGGCTGCTGAGAAAAGTGTACCGGGTGGACGAGACGGATTTCCGCAGAAGGCTCGACGAGCTGGTGGAGACGCTGCAGCTGCAGGAGCTGCTCAACCGTCCTGTCCGCAAGCTGAGCCTGGGGCAGCGGATGCGCTGCGAGCTGGTGGCGGCGCTGCTGCACAATCCTTCGATCCTGTTTCTGGACGAGCCGACGATCGGCCTGGACATCGTCGTCAAGACCGAGATCCGCGAGTTCCTGAAACGTCTCAACCGCGAGCAGGGGACGACGATTCTGCTGACGACACACGACCTGCAGGACATCGAGGCGTTATGTTCGCGCGTCATTATGCTGGACGACGGACGGATCATCTACGACGGAGGGTTGGAGGAGCTGAAGTCCCGTTGGGGCAAAGGGCGCGAGGTGCAGTTCCAGTTCACCGACCCGGTGACGCTGGCGAAGGTGTCAGCCCTGACCGGAGAGCTCGAAGTTCGCTGGTCGCTGGACAACGACTTGACTGCCAAGGTGTGGATTCCCCGTGAGATGAACGTCTCCGAGGTGCTGTCCCGAGTCGTTGGCCGGCTCGACATTAGCGATATCAAAATTTTCGAGACGAATACCGATGAGATCGTGCGCGAGATTTACCAGTCGGGCAGCGCCGAGGCGCCGCGCGACTTGTCGGCCCTGACCCTCGGGGATGACCCCGATGCCTCCGAGAAGGAGCCGGTTCAAGCGGGGGCGGCCAAACCATGATGAGCATGTACTTGGACTTCGTCCGCATCCGGTTTCTGATGATGCTCGCTTACCGGGTCAATTATTACAGCGGCATCGTCATCTACGCGATCAATATCGGGGCTTATTATTTTCTGTGGAAGGCGATTTTCGGAGAGGCGGAGACGCTTCAAGGGTTCACCGTCATCCAGATGTCCACTTACGTGGCCGTATCGTGGATGGCGCGGGCATTCTATTTCAACAACCTGGACCGGGAAATCTCGAATGAAATCGTCGATGGCAGCGTCGCGATCCAGATTATTCGACCATACTCCTATTTGCTCGTGAAAATGATGCAGGGCTTCGGCGAAGGGCTGTTCCGCCTGCTGCTGTTCATGATTCCGGGGATGATCGTCGTTTCGTTTATTTTTCCGCTGGAGCTGCCGACCGACCCGATGCAGTGGATCGTTTTCTTCGTGATGATCTGGTTCAGCTTTCTGATCAATACGCAGTTGAACCTGCTGACGGGCCTGGGCGCGTTCTTCTTCGAGAACAATCAGGGCATCATGTCGATGAAAAGAATTATGGTGGACTTGCTGTCCGGCGTCGTCGTTCCGATCGCTTTTTTCCCGGGATGGGCGATATCGATTATGAATTGGCTGCCGTTCCAGGCGATTACGTATTTGCCGGGCTCGGTGTTCACCGGGCGCATTCAAGGGGCGGACGTGTGGAATGCGCTGCTCGTGCAGGTCGCGTGGACGGTCGTGCTGATTGTGCCGATTCTACTGGTATGGCGCGTGGCGCGGCGACGGTTGTTCGTGCAAGGGGGGTGAGAAAATGAGCCGATTCGCGTTTACATTGGGTTTGTACCGGGATTATCTGGCCAACTATATAAAGACGAAGCTGAGCTACCGCGCCGATTTCTGGATCGAGGTGCTGTCGGATCTGCTGTTTAACGGGCTGAATCTCGTCTTCATCTTCATCGTGTTCATGCATACGCCGTCTCTTGGCGGCTGGAGCGAGGCGGAGGTCGTGTTCGTGTACGGATACTTCATGCTGGCTTCGGGCATCTTCTCGACATTCTTCAGCGCTTGGAATTTCAGCGAGCGGTACATCGTCAAAGGGGAGATGGATCGGGTGCTGACCCGTCCGGCACATTCTCTGACCCAGGTTATGCTGGAAAATATGGATCCGCCCGCCATGTTCGGAGCGCTCGTCGGCCTCGTGATTCTGATTTCTTCGTGGATGACGCTTGGCCTGCCGTTCCATTGGTACGATCCGCTTGTGTTGATCGTCATGGTGCTCGGATCTTGCTTCATCTATATGGGCATCTACACGGCGATGTCGGCGATCTCGTTCTACTCGGACGCGCCGACCGGCATCGGGCCGCTCATCTACAACATTCAGAACTACGGGCGTTACCCAGTGGAAATCTACAACAAGACGATCAAGTTCCTGCTGACGTGGCTGCTTCCGTTCGCGTTCGTCGGCGTGTATCCCGCGTCGTTCTTCCTCGGCCGTCTGGAGGAATGGTGGATGCCTTGGCTGACGCCGGTCGTCGGTCTCGTTTTCCTGACGCTTGGCGTCGCGTTCTGGAATTACGGGGTGAAAAGGTATCGGGGGGCGGGGAGCTGAGGTAAGCATTAAATTCGAAGAGGCTGTCTCTTAAGTCGTCTTGTAGATGACCAAGGGACAGCCTCTATTTTCTGTGTCGATTGAGTCTGCTCCGTGTCCGCGGTGTGGTTTGTTTACTATTTGTTTAGTGGCTTTTTGTATACTCAAGATGAAATTTGTCGAATGGATTCAAAAATCTTGGTTTCGGAAGGAGAATGCCCCATTATACGCTCCATTAAACGTTTGTCAGCCGGAATACTGGCCTTATTGCTGCTATTTATGGAACTGGCTTCGCCAATGCCCGCATCGGCGGATTCGACAGACTCGCCGTATACATGGAACGTCAGGAGTCCATTGCCTGGCGCCAGCAGTTTGATGGATGTCGTTTTTACGAACGGAATATTCATAGCGGTAGGAACCGGCGGTACAATCGTCGCCTCGAGCGACGGAATCGAGTGGCAAACCCGAAGCTCGGGCATCGAGAAATATCTTGCAGCTATCGCGCATTCGGACGATATCTTGGTCGCCGCAGGAGAAGGGGGCACGATTGTTACCTCGGAAGACAGCAGCGTCTGGACAAGCCGGGCTTCCGGGGTCGTCAATAATTTGCGTGCCGTTGCGTATGGGAACAGCCTGTTTGTTGCCGTTGGCGATAGCGGCGCCATTGTCACTTCTCCGGACGGAAAAGCCTGGACGAAGGTTCAGAGCTCGCCGGCGACAAGTCATCTTATGGGAGTGACCTATCATCCGAACGTCGGATTTGTCGCGGTCGGATATCAAGGAACGGTGCTAACCTCGAGCAACGGAAGCGATTGGACGATTCAAAATTCCGGAGTGGCTTCCAACCTCAGCATTACGGATGTCGTCTACGGAGATTCCGGCTTTACGGCGGTCGGTTTAAGCGGCACGATACTGGCCTCTGACGACGGGACAAGCTGGGAAAGCAAGACGTCTCCCCTTGTTCGTCATTATTACGGCGTCAATTCCGTTAACGGTAATCTGGTAATATCGGGAGGGAATGCGACCCTAGTCGGCTCTCAAGACGGAGACAGCTGGATCGACCGGAATATAAGCATTCCGTATAAGAGTCAGATTAGCTTGAGAGCTGCTGCTTACGGCAATGGGATCTATACAGCGGTAGGGGACTGGGGCACGATCATGACCTCTGCGGACGCTGTGAACTGGATACAAAGAAACAAGGGAACGGGCTACGGTCTTAACGATGTGGCTTATCACGACGGAACCTACGTGACTGTAGGGGAGAACGGCGTTATTCTCGCTTCCTCGGACGGGAAGGAGTGGACCTTTCGCTCTTCGGACGTAGGTCAGACCCTTAACGGGGTCGTTTTCGGAGACGGCATCTTTATGGCGGTCGGCTACAGGGGGACTCAGGTCATCTCCTCGGACGGGGAGACTTTCGAGGTTCAGACCATGCAGCTGCCGAATATCGCCAATATCTACAACGCGAGCGTCCTGGATGTGACATACGGAGACGGCGCCTTTGTCGCTGCGGGAGGCGAACTTGGCGGCAACGACCTGATATTGGTCTCTAACGACAAAGGGGTAAACTGGACGCAGCATTCGTTGGGAGTGGCGAACTACAATCGCGGTGCGGCCTTTGGCAACGATACGTTTATCGTGGTCGGTACTCTTGCCATGGGCGTTTCCAAAGATGGAGGAAGCACCTGGACGAAGCTCGAGTCGATGAAAGATTACTACGACGTCGCCTATGCGAACGGCGTCTTCGTCGCTGTCGGCGGCCAAGGGAAGATCGCCACTTCGACGGACGGTTTAACCTGGCAATTGCGTCCTCAGTCCGCTTCGGTCTATTTTAGGGGCGGCGTTACCTATGCGGACAACACGTTTCTTGCCGTTGGATCGGAGTACGATGTCGTAGGAAATCAGGTCGTCGGGTACAGAGGGCAGATTGCAACCTCTCCCGACGGCATCAACTGGACGATTCGCCCAGCGGGCATCGACAAGGAGCTGCTGAGAGTTGTCTATGGCGACAGCGGGTTCGTAGCCGTGGGCAGGAACGGAGCGATCATCCAATCTTCACGGGATGCTTCGCCAGTTGATCTGAGCACGGTCGGCATCGACGTGGCGGCGGGCTTGCTGACGGGAACCACGGCGCAGATGGAATACAGCCTGGACTCTACGGACGGAACGGACGGGACATGGCTGACGGCATCGGTGGGCAGCACGACTGTTGTTTTCGGGCCGGGCCAGGATGTGTACGTGAGGGAAGGGGCTAATCCGTCCAATGTGCGCAAGGTCGGCAGCATTCCCGCGCAGGCTCCTGCCCCGAGCGTTGGGACGGACTTGAGCGGGGGCTTGTCCGCGGCGAAGCTGACGGGCGCGACGACGGCGATGGAGTACAGTCTGGACGGAGGCGCGACTTGGCATGCGGTGACAAGCGGGATTGCCGGCGGCACGGAGACGATCGATGCCGGCGCGTCCGGCGCGGACTTGCGGGTGCGCATCGCCGCGACCGCATCGCTGCCGCCTTCGCTGGCGACGGGCAAGCTGAACTCGCTGACGCTGGCGATTACAAGCCATCCGGCTGACGCGACGGCGTCGCCGGGAGGGAGCGCGACCTTCTCCGTCCAGGCGACGGGAGTGAATTTGACGTATCAGTGGCAGTTCGACGCGCTTGGCAGCGGTACATTCATCAATATGCCGCTGTCCACGAGCTCGTCTCTGACGCTGGTGAATTTGACGGAGCAGCAGAACGGGCAACGGTTCCGGGTTGTCGTGACGGGCGACGGAGGTTCGGTAACGTCGAATGCGGCGACTTTGACGGTAAGCGCGCAGCCGGGCGCTTGGACGCCGCAAACGACCAGGGGGGACGGCGAGGTTCGGCTCGATTGGAGCAGCGTGGCGGGAGCGACGAAATACGGCGTGTACGTGACGAACGTTCCCGGCCAGTACGGCTCCGAGCCGCTGGCGACCGTAACTTCAAGCACGTATACGGTGACGGGGTTGAATAACGGCACGCCATACTACTTCAAGCTTCAAGCAAGCGACGAGACCGACATCCTTGCGGAATCCGCCGAAGTGCAAGCGACGCCTGCGACCGTGCCCGGAGCGCCGACCGGAGTAACGGCCGCTTCCGGCAACGGCCAAGCGACAGTGAGCTTTACGGCCCCGACGGATAACGGGGGCAGTCCGATTACCGGCTACGAAGTGACGGCGATGCCGGGAAACGTGAAGGCAATCGGCTTAAGCAGCCCGATTGCGGTGACGGGTTTGACGAACGGGACGAGCTACACGTTTACGGTGAAAGCGATCAACGCAGTGGACAAGAGCGAATCGTCGGCCGTATCCAACGCTGTGACTCCGATCGCGCCGCCGAGCGGTAATAACGGCGGCAGCGACAACGGAAGCGGATCCCCGTCCCAGCCGGCCGAGACTTCGCCTGCTAAGCCTGAAGGCGTCGAAGTGCTCGTCAACGGCAAGGCGGAAAATGCGGGAACGGTCACGACCGTGGAAACCGGTGGCCGGCGAGTGACGACGGTTGCCGTCGACGAGGACAAGCTGCGAGAGCGTTTAGCAGCGGAGGGGGACCGCGCGGTCATCACCATTCCGGTTAATGCTGACAGCGAGACGGTCGTCGGCGAATTGAACGGACGCATGGTGAAAAACATGGAGGCGCGGCAAGCGGTAGTCGAGATTCGCACGGAGCAAGCTTCCTACACGCTCCCGGCTCTGCAGATCAATATGGACGATCTCGTGAAGCGCTTCGGCGCGAATCCGGAGCTCCAAGACATCAAGATCCGCATTGAGATTGCCGTACCTTCCGCGGGGTTGCTGCAGATCGCTTCAGCTTCGGCTTCCGAACAAGGACTGACGATCCTTGCGCCGCCGCTGGAGTTCAGCGTGAAAGCCGTCTATGGCGGTAAAACGGAAGAAATTACGACATTCAACGCCTATGTTCAGCGCACGGTGGCGCTTCCCGCCGGGGTTGATCCGAACCGGATTACAACCGGAGTAGTCATCGATCCGGACGGCGCGGTGCGCCATGTACCGACGAAAATTATTGTGAGGGGCGGCCAATACTACGCGCAGATCAACAGCTTGACCAACAGCGCCTACTCTGTCGTATGGCATCCGCTGGAGTTCGAGGATGCGGCATCTCACTGGGCGAAGGATGCCATTAACGATATGGGCTCCCGGATGGTCGTGAACGGAACTGGCGAAGGCTTGTTCAGCCCGAATCGCTATATTACCCGTGCGGAGTTTGCGGCGATTCTGATCAGAGGGTTGGGCTTAAAGCCGGACAGCGCTGCAGGGAGGTTCTCCGACGTGAAGACGTCGGACTGGTACAGCGCAGCGATCGGCACGGCTTATGCATACGGATTGCTGAACGGATATGAGGACGGAACCTTCCGTCCGAAGGAGAACATTACTCGGGAGCAGGCGCTGCGCATGCTGTCCAAGGCGATCGCGCTGACGAACCTGCAAGCGGGCGCTTCCGACTTGAGCGAGGAGGAGCGGCTGCAAATCTTCAAGGATGCCGACCGGATTTCCGCCTGGGCCGTCAGCGGCGTTGCTGATAGCGTTAGAGCGGGGCTCGTCTCGGGCAGAGCTTCCGGCGAGCTTGCGCCCAAAGCTTTCATCTCGAGAGCCGAAGTGGCGACTCTGATGCAGAGACTGCTTCAGAAGTCGGATTTGATTAATCTATAGCTTTCCGGTCCGGCCGTCAGGGAGCGATTCTCCCTGGCGGCTTTTTTGCGTGAACAGAGAAGACTTCGGTGCGTCCGCACAAATTGAACATCTGATCTACGACGAAAATTTGTTCTTGAAACCCCTTACAACCTGTGATATGATGATTCCAGAACAAATATTCCGAAATGAACAAATGTTCAGAAGGGGAGGGGGCATTGGGCGTTGTGAATGAAGCAAGTCAGGAAAAGAAGAGGTTACTGGTCAAGGTCAGCACGATGTATTACATGGACGGGTTGAATCAGCAGGAAATATCGGAGCGTCTCGGCATTTCGCGGCCGCAGATCAGCAGGATGCTCGCCGCCGCCAAGTCGGAGGGGATCGTGCAGATCAGCATCCGCAATCCGTACTCGGAGGAGCAGACGTACGAGAGAGCGATCGCGGAGACGTTCGGCATCCATGACGTCATCGTCGTGCACGTGCCGGGCGGGGATCGTCAGGCGATCGACTTGCATGTCGCCCGAGCGGCGGCGGCGCTGCTGGAAAGCGCGATCAAGGACCGCGACGTCGTCGGCATCATGGCCGGCCGCACGATCGCGTCCGTCGCCCGCGAAATTCAATTCGTCGGACGCAAGGAAGTGCAGTTCGTGCCGATGATCGGCGGGTTCGGCTCGGACGGAGGAGCTTGGCACGCCAACACGAACGCGAGGGTGTTCGCGGAGCAGTGCAGGGCGCGTCATCTGCTGCTCAATTCTCCGGCCGTCGTCGCTTCGCCTCAAGCCCGCGAACTGTTTTTGAATGAATCGGAAATATCCAACGTGCTGGAAAGCGCCAAAAAAGTATCGCATGCGCTGATCGGGATCGGACAAGTATCCGACCAGGCGACCATCGTCAAATCAGGCTACTTCAGCGACGAGGAGATGAACGGGGTTCGGGCGAAAGGCGCGGTGAGCAACATCTCCACTTCGTTCCTGAACGAAACCGGCGAGCGGGTTCACTATAACGGAGAATCACGCATGATCGGACTGTCTATCGACGAAATCAGAGCGATCCCGAACGTGATTGCCGTCGCGACCGGAGACGATAAAGTCGAAGCGATCGTCGCCGCCCTGCGCGGCAAGTGCATGGACGTGCTCGTCACCGACATGGACACCGCCAAGGGACTGCTCGACTGGCAGAAGAAGCATCCTGTCCGCTAAGCGGACTGGGATGCGGCAATCCATCCATGTTCACCTATACCAAGGGGGAAGTTCACTATGAAAAAAGGATTCTTAATTATGACAGCGCTTCTATTGGCCGTCGCTCTGACGGCTTGCGGAGACAAATCCGGAGGCAAGGACGGTGCGAAGACGATCTCGATCCTGACGCCGTACCTGTCGTCCGTCACGACGAACGAGATGGTCGAATCGCTTAAGAAGCAGGCCGCTGACAAAGGCTGGAAAGCAAACGTTGTCGACACGAAAGGCGACATGGGCCAGCTGGCCAGCCGGATGGAGGACGTCATCTCCTCCAAGACCGACGCGATCGTGCTCGTCAGCACGGATCCGAACCAGTTGAAGAGCCAGATCCAGCGCGCGAAGGACAAGAGCATTCCGGTATTCGGAGCCGACTCCGGCTACATTGAAGGTATGGTCATGAACGCGACGAGCGACAACAAGGAAATGTCCAAGCTGATCTCCGAGCATCTGTTCCAGACGATCGGGGACGAAGGCAAGCTCGTTATTCTGACTCACCGTCCGCACCCGGGTGTGCTCGCCCGCACGGTGCAGTTGGATGAGCTGCTAAAGGACAAGCCGAATATCTCCAAGGTGACGGAGCAGCAAGTCGAAGTGCCGGGACCGATCGAGAACGCCCGCAAACAGATGGAAAGCCTGCTGCTCTCCAACAAAGCCGAAGGCTCGATTACCGCGGTATGGGCCGGCTGGGACGAAGCGGCCATCGGGGCGGCGCAAGCGATCGAAGCCGCCGGACGCAAGGACATCGTCGTGACCGGCATCGACGGCAACAGCCAGGCGGTCGACATGATCAAGAAGGGCTCTCCGCTCGTCGCCACGGTGAAGCAGAACTTCACGGGCATGACCGAGATCGTCGTCAAGCAGATCGAGCTCGTGTTCGCGGGCCAGCCGGCCGAAGGCACGGAGCTGTACGCCCCGGCCAGCTTAGTTACGAAAGATAATGGCTAATACTAGCGGCAGAGCGGCGAAAGCCGCTTTGCCCAATTCGCAGAGCAAGGAGGGTTCCCATTGACCCTACTGAAAGTCGCAGGACTCGACAAGGTGTTCGGCCAGCACTACGCGCTCACCGACGTCGGCTTCGAGATCGAAGCGGGCGAAGTGCATGCGCTCGTCGGCGAGAACGGGGCGGGCAAATCGACGTTCATCAAAATTATGACCGGAGTGTACGGGCTCGATGCCGGCACGATCGAATGGAAAGGGCGGCGGGTCGACATCCCGGACCCCGGTGCGTCCCGCAAAATCGGCATTAACGTCGTGCACCAGGACCGCCACCTCGTTCCTTCTTTTACCGGCTACGAAAATCTGTTTGTCGGACTGGAATACCCGACGAACAAGTCGTGCATCGGCGTCAGTTGGAAGCAGATGAAGCGGCGCGCCGAGCAGCTTCGCAGCGACTTCGGCGTTGAGATCGACTTGAACAAGACCGCGGACCGGATGTCTCCTCCCGAGAAGACGATGCTGGAAATCTTGCGCGCGATGATGCTGGAATGCCAGCTTCTCATTCTCGACGAGCCGACGGCCTCGCTGACCGACCAGGAGGCGGAGAAGCTGTTCGCCCTGATCGGCCGGCTGACGGCGCAAGGAACGGCCATTCTGTATGTTTCCCACAGGATGGACGAAATTTTCCGCCTTTCCGATCGGATCACCGTATTCCGCAACGGCCGGCGTGTCGACACGGTTCTCACCGCGGAGACGGGCAAGGACCAACTAATCCGGCTCATGAGCAACGCCGAGGTGAAGAAGGGGCACAAGAGATCGAGAAACCGGTCTTCGGGAGAAAAAGTGCTCGAGCTAAGCGGTCTTTCGACGAAGGACGGCAAGGTGAAGGGGACGAGTCTGAACGTGCGCAAGGGCGAGATCGTCGGCATATTCGGACTGGCAGGAGCCGGACGGACGGAGCTTCTGGAGACGATCTACGGACTCCGGGAGCCGGCGGGCGGCAGCATCTCCGTAGCGGGCAAGACGATCTCCTCCCCTTCTCCAAGGAACTCGCTGGATAACGGCGTCGTTCTGATTCCCGAGGAGCGCAAGCGCGACGCGCTCGTGCTGGGCATGTCGATTCGCGAGAATATGACGCTGCCGGTGCTGAAGCGATTCTCGGGATGGCTGAAGCTTCGCTCACGCAAGGAGCGGGCGACGGTCGGCTCCTGGATGCAGGAGATGAACGTCAAGGCGGCCGGCTCCGAGCAGGCGGTCGGACAGCTCAGCGGCGGCAACCAGCAGAAGGTCGTGTTCGCCAAGGCGCTGCTGTCGGATCCGGTGCTGTTCCTGTGCGACGAGCCGACGCAGGCCGTCGACGTCATGACGCGCGAAGAGATTCACCGCCTGCTCAAGGCGCAGGCAGACAAAGGCTGCGGCGTCCTGTTCGTCTCTTCCGACTTGCAGGAGGTGCTGGATATCGCCGATCGCTTGTACGTCCTGCACGACAGCCGCATCGTAGCCGAATTGGACAACGACGGCGTAACGTCCGAGCAGGTGCTCGGATATTGCTACAGTCACGGAAAAGGAAGTGAACACCATGGTTGAAACGCGTTCCGGCATTTCTTACGTGCGGCTGATTCGCGCTTACGGCACGGTCGCAGCGGGACTACTGATTATTCTGGCATTTTCCGCGTTGAGTCCGGAGTCGTTCATGACGATCGACAACGCGATCAATATTAGCCGTCAGATCTCCTTCCTGGTCATCATCGCCCTGGGAGCTACGCTGGTCATGGCTGTCGGCGAGTTCGACCTGTCGGTCGGCGCGCTCGCCAGCTTCGGCGGTGTGTTCGCCGCGCAGATGGCGGTCGCGGGCTACCCGATCTGGCTGGCGTTCTTGGCCCCGATGGCAGTCGCGTTCGTCATCGGCTTCATTAACGGCTGGATCGTGACGCGCTTTCGCGTCCTCTCCTTCATTACGACGCTGGCGATGGGGACGATCCTCGGAGGGCTTAACTTCCGGCTGACCGGAGGCGCCACCGTATTCGAGAACATTCCGGACGGTTTCCGTTATCTCGGACAGACCGAATGGGCCGGCATTCCGGTGTTATCCTTCATTATGATTCTGGTCGCCGTTCTGTTCTGGTACGTGATGTCCCATATGTCTTTCGGTCGCAAGCTTTACGCGATCGGCGGCAACGAATCCGCTTCCCGCGTGGCGGGCGTTCGCGTCGCCTGGAATAAAAACCTGGCGTTCGCGCTGTGCGGCATGCTGGCCGCCCTGACAGGCATCCTGATGGCTTCCAGGCTGGGGTCCGCGCATCCGACCGGAGGAGACGGCTTATTCTTGTCCGCTTACGCGGCGGCTTTCCTGGGTATGACTTCCTTTAAGGAAGGCGTTCCGAACATCTGGGGCACCTTCGTCGGCGCGGCTATTATCGGCATTTTGGCCAACGGGCTGACGATTCTCCAAGTGCCTACGTTTATGCAGGACGTCATTACGGGATGCATCGTCATCGCGGCCGTTCTAATGCAGAAGCTGGGACGTGGAAATTCATGATTCGGACTCTTAAATTGCACAGCCCATTCAACGTAGAAGCTTATCGCACAGCCAAGGAGAGGGAAGAAGCGCTGCTTCTCGGGTACTTGGTAGCGGGCGACCCGGCAATCGAGGAGTCTTACGAAATGATTCAAGCCAGCGTGCTCGCCGGCATGGACATCATCGAGCTGGGCGTGCCGAGCCCCGATCCGTTTATCGACGGTGAAGTGATCAAGCGCGCGCATAAGCGCGCCTTGGAAGCGGGGGCCGCAGCTTCGGAAGGCTTGCTGGACCTGTGGCGGAGAGTTCGCCGCGACGTGTCCAGGCCGATCTGGGCGATGGGGTACCGCAACGAGCTCGTCGAAGAGGGGCTGTACCGCCGGTTGATCGAAGAGAAGCTGATCGACGCGCTGGTGCTGCCGGATTGCTCGCTGGAGGAGCAGATCCGGATCCAGGAGGAGGTCGGGCCGACCGGGGTCGACGTGATCCGGTTTATCAACAGCGGCATGGACGAGGCGACGATTCGCGAAGTGTGCGACGGGGCGACGATTATCTACGCCCAGTCGTACTCAGGGACGACGGGAGACCCGATGGCGAGCGTTCAAGGATTGGCTGCGCTGTGCGGCCGGATTCGTCCGCATCTGCCGCACGGCCTCGTCGTCGCCGGGTTCGGTCTTCGTTCGCCGGAGTTGGTCGGGCAAGCGATTCGGGGCGGCTTCGACGGAGCGGTCGTCGGCTCCGTTCTCGTCAGCCGCAGCGAGAACAGGGAGAAGGACTATTTATACCGGCTGGTGGCGGAGATGAAACTGGAGACGTTGGGCTCCTCGACAAGGGGATGAGCAGATGAGATACATGGCTTCGTTCGATATCGGCACGACGAACGTAAAGGGCATTTTGGTCACCGACGATGCCGGCATTTTTCTCGAAAAAAACATAGAGCTCAAGGTGATCCGCCACGGAGATTACGTGGAACAGGACCCGGAGCAATGGTACGACGCGGTCAAGCAGATCGCGGCCTCGTGGTTCAAGGTCGGCATCAAGGCCAAGGATATCGGGCTGCTGACGTTCAGCGGGCAGATGCAGGATTGCATTCCGGTCGGAGACGATCTCCGTCCACTGCGCCCGGCCATCCTGTATTCGGACGGACGGGCCGCGGAGCAGTCGGACAGGCTGCTGTCCGAGTTGGGAGAGCGGGACATCCACGAGCGGACGATGAACCATATGGACGGATCGCTGACCTTTCCTAAAATATTGTGGCTGAAGGAACGGGAAGAGGAGACGTTCCGAACGGCCCGCAGCTTCCTGATCAGCTCCAAGGATTATGTCATCGCCCGGTTGACGGGAGCGTGCGTGACCGATCCGACGACCGCCGCGACGACCGGCTGCATGGACGTTCGCGCCCGCAAGTGGGTCGGCGGCTGGCTGGAGCGCTACGGCGTGGACGCCGGGAAGATGCCCGAGATCGCGCCTTCGGACAGCGTAGTCGGGGTCATCACGGCAGAAGGGTCGGCGGAGACGGGGTTCTCCCAGGACACGCCCGTTCTGTGCGGCATCGGCGATGCCGGCGCGGCTACACTGGGAGCGGGCGTGTACGAGGAGGGCGAGGTATACGCCTACGTCGGCACGACCGGATGGGTCGCCGGCGCTTCCTCCGGCTACATTGACGTGGAGAGCGGCGCGTTTAACCTCGCATACGTCGAGGAAGGTCGGCAGATCGCGATCGCCCCGCTGTCCAATGCGGGGAGCGCCCACCAATGGGCGGTAGGCGCGTTCAGTTCCGGAAGCGGGCGTACGGGCGATCTGATGTCCTATCAGATGTTCGATCGCGGCGTGGAGCAGACGGAGCGGGGCAAGGACGACGTACTGTTCCTGCCGTATCTCAACGGCGAACGCTGTCCGGTGCAGGATGCGAACGCCTCCGGCTGCTTTATCGGCCTGAAGCCGACAACGACGCGCGAGCGGATGGGCGCGGCGGTGCTAGAGGGCGTGGCATTTTCGATGCGTCAGGTGCTGGAGCTGGTGACGCCGAAGGACTCCGGCGGCGGCCGGCGCGTGACGCTGATCGGCGGCGGCGCGAAGAGCAAGGCGTGGTGCCGGATCATGGCCGACGTGTTCGGCTGCGAGCTGGCCGTTCCGAAGGACTCGCAATATTTGCCTTCCCTCGGCGCGGCCGCGCTCGGCTTCCGCCATGCGGGCTGGAGCGGGGATTACTCGTCGCTCGGGCAAATTTTCAAAGGCTTGAAGGAAGCGGTCGTGTACGCGCCCGACGAGACGCTGCGCGCTTACTACGACCGCCAATACGAGAAGTACAAGCGAATCTACCCGGCCGTCTCTCCTCTGTTCGCAGAGTGAGGCTCAGCCGCGGATTCAGCCCGGAGCACAGCCGGTCCCGTTCGGGACAGCCGGCTTGGCCCGGGCTGTTTGGCGTGCGGCTCCGCATGTTCCAAGGCTCCGCCTGGGGCGTGGCTCCAAGGCCAGTTCGCGGCCCTGGGTCTCTCGAGACGGCTGTGCCCGTCGCCCAATCCGGCACTCGACAACGTTAACTCGCTCCCGCAGACGCCGTATACTATAATAGAAAGGATAAGATAGTCGCGAAGGAGCCGGAAGCATGACGAAACAAAAGCAGCAAAAGGAGCAGCAACAGCAGCAACAGCCACAAAAACAACAACCAAAACAGCAAAAGCCGAAACAACGGTACGCGCAGCCGAAGCTTGGACAACCCGCCCCGGACTTCGAGCTTTCCGCCACGAACGGTGGCGCGGTCAAGCTGAGCGATTATCGCGGCCGCAAGGTCGTGCTCTATTTTTATCCTAAAGATATGACGACGGCCTGTACGCAGCAGGCTTGCGATTTTCGGGACGCCAGCTCCGAGTACGAGGGCTTGAACGCCGTCGTTCTCGGCATCAGCACGGATGAGCTTAAGAGGCACTACAAGTTTACCGAGAAATACGAACTGCCGTTTCTGCTGCTGGCGGATCCCGACCATCGCGTCTGCGAGCTGTACGGCGTATGGCAGGAGAAACAGCTGTACGGCAGAACCTACATGGGAATCGTGCGTTCCACGTTTCTGATCGACGAAGAGGGCAAGCTGGCGCAGGAATGGCGCAATATTCGGGTCAAGGGACATGTGGATATCGTCAAACAGGCGCTGCTCGAATGAGCGGCGCCTGTCTTTATATGATCAAAGCTGGCAGGCCCGATCCTCGCCAAGATTACGATCGTCGAGTATCCGCTCATCCATCAGCCAGTCTCGAAGAAAGTTGCCGGCAAGCCTCTTTGACCAGAGAGATCATTTCTTCGTCTCTATCGTTCTCAACGCGAAGGAAAGGAATGCTGATGCTTAAGCTGGCTATCATACGATGAGATTGATCGTAGATCGGACCGGCGTAGCATTTGGATCCCGAGTAGGCTTCGCCGTCATCCAAGCTGTATCCGCGGGTGCGGGAAAACTCGAGCTTCTCCAGAAGCTTGTCCATGGAGTCGATCGTATTGTCCGTTATTTTCTCGAAAGGGTAATTCGCGTACATTTCTTGAATCCTCTTGTCGGAGTACTGGGATAGCAGCATTTTGCCTACCGCGGTGAGGTGGGCTTTTTGCGTTTGCCCCGGCTCGACGAAATAACGGATCGGATGTGTCGTCTGCTCGCACGCGATAAAGACGATATCGGTCCCCTCCAGGATAGCAAGGTGAATATTTTCGTTCACCCTTTTAGACAATGCTTTCATGATGGGCTTAGACTGCACAATGAGGGGATCNTTCGCATAGACGCCTACGAATTCATAAAATTTGTTGCCNAGCACGANTTTNCGTTCCTCATTAATCTTGACATANTTACGGTGCAGCATCGTTTGAATAAGCGCATGCAACGAGCTGCCGGCGATTTGAAGACGCTGCCCCAGCTCGTTCGTCGAAAGGCCGTTCGGTTGTTTAAGCAGCTCTTCGAATATATCCAAAACCCGATCGGCAGATTTGACGGGAATAAAGCCGTCTTTGGCGGTTTTGCTCATCTTGGACATTTCCTTTCCATCCGAATTTAGCATTGACACAAGTATAGCATAAGGGCATAATAAACTCATTAAAATACATATATGCGATTTTTAAATTCATATATGTGAATATTATGAGGGGTGAAAGCGGTGTCTGTTAGCTCACACCAACTCCACATCAGCTCCATATGGCGCAATTATCATTAGCTTTGTTATGAAAACAGTCATCATGGATCGGAGGGGGAGTTTTGAAAATACGAAGATGGATGCGCAGGGATGCCTCGGCCGCTCTAATCTTCCTGGGGCCGAGCTTGGTCGGCTTCGCGGTATTTTACTTGATTCCGTTCGTGGTCGGAATCGGCTACTCCGCTCAAAGCGCCCCAATAGACGGAGCTTTCGTCGGCTTCGCGAACTATCAGGAGCTGTTTGCCAGTTCATCGTTCCGCAAAGCGGCTGTCAACACATTCCTGTTTACGGCCGTCAGCGTCCCGCTAATGGTGGCCGCGTCTCTGTTCCTCGCGATGCTGCTGAATCGAAGCGTCTATTTGCGCAACTGGCTTCGCACGGCCTATGTCATGCCGCTGGTCGTCCCGGTGGCCTCCATTATTTTAATCTGGCAGGCGTTGTTCGATTGGAACGGGACGTTAAACGCCGTCTTGCACGGCTTCGGAATCCACCGGGTCGATTGGATGAAGTCGGAGTGGGCGCGGAACGTCGTTATTCTGGTTTACATGTGGAAAAACATCGGATACAACATGATCCTGTTTCTGGCCGGATTGCAGAATATCCCGAACGATTATTACGAGACCGCCGAAGTGGAAGGAGCCGGACCGATACGCAAGCTGACGAACATCACGCTCGTTTATTTGCTTCCCACGACGTTTTTCGTCGTGCTGATGTCGATCGTCAACTCGTTTAAGGTGTTCCGCGAGACGTACTTGATCGCCGGCGACTATCCTCACGACAGCCTCTACATGCTGCAGCACTACATGAACAATATGTTCCTGTCGCTCGATATTCAGAAGCTGACGGCGGCGGCGACCGTTATGGCGGCGGCGATCTTGCTTCTCGTAACGATACTGCTGGCCATGGAACGGCGGTTTCGAAGCTTCATGGATTAGGAAGGTGTCGATATGACAAAGACGGAAGGGCTTATGAAGTCGTTAAGAACGCTTGTCTTGGCGGTCCTCGCAATCGTGATGATCGCCCCGGTCGTGCTGACGGTAACCAACTCGCTTACGACCGAGCAGGAAATCGGCTTGAATTACGGCGCGATCGGCCGGCTGGATGCCGGCGAGAATACGTTCGTCAATCTGAAAGTGATTCCGGACAAAGTTTCGTTGGAGCAGTATGCCAAAGTGCTGACGGACACGCCGCAGTTTTTGTTCATGTTCTGGAACTCGGTCCTGGTTGTTCTGCCGATCATCGCGGGCCAGGTCGTCGTAGCCTCGCTGGCCGCATACGCCTTCGCAAAGCTGCGCTTTCAAGGCCGAGACAAGCTGTTTCTCGTCTACCTGCTGACGATGCTGATGCCGTTCCAGGTGACGCTTGTCCCGAACTACATTATCGCGGATCGGCTGGGGCTGACGAACAGTCAGGCGGCCATTATCCTGCCGGGAATATTCGCGGCTTTCGGAGTATTCCTGCTGCGGCAGTTCATGATGCACATTCCTTACGCTTATATCGAGGCGGCGAAGATTGACGGAGCGGGACAGCTGCGCATCTTCTGCGCGATTGTCCTGCCGATGGTTAAGCCTGCGCTGGCGGCGCTGGTCATCTTGCTGTTCGTCGATAACTGGAACATGGTGGAGCAGCCGCTCATTTTCTTGCAGGACGCGATCAAGCAGCCGTTATCGGTGTATCTGTCGCGAATTAACGAGGAAGCGCGAGGCGTCGCCTTCGCCGCTTCGGTCGTGTACATGACCCCGATGGTGCTGCTTTTCTTATATGCGGAGCCTTATTTTATCGAAGGCGTTCAATTGTCAGGAGTCAAAGGGTAAAAGGAGGCCGCCGAAGTGCAAGCGGTATTGGAAACGAAGCCGGATCGCAAACGAAAGAGAACGATCGCCGTATTGTCGGGGACTTTCCTGGGGATTTTGCTGCTGCTCACGTTATTTAGCAATACGATGTTATCCATGACCTTGCCGAAGGTCATTACGGAATTGCCGAGGAAAGGCAAACTGGAGCACAAAGTCGAGGGAAGCGGCGTGCTCAAGCCGCAGGAACAGGCCGAGCTTCATAACGCCTCCGGTCTGCCGGTGCGCAAGTTGCTTGCGAAGACCGGGGATACGGTTAAGAAAGGGCAGACTCTCGCCCTGTACGATACGAAGGAATCCGAGCGGCAGTTCATGGATGAACGCGCAAGATTAAAGCAGCAGCAATTGGCCATCGAAAAAGTCAAGGAAGATTATATCGCAGCGCAGCAGAGCGGGGATGAAGCCGCGGTGCGCGCGGCCGGCAGAAGCTTGGAAAGCCAGCAAATCGATATCGGCATTCAACAGAGAAAAATTCAAAGCCTGGAGGAGAAGAGGTCTCGGGAGAGGGAACTGGTCGCTCCGTTCGACGGTCTCGTCGCGGAAGTGATGTTCGATCAAGACCAGACTCCGTCTTCGGGGCAGCCGCTGCTGCGGATCATTAATGCGGACAAAGGCTTTAAGCTGGAAGTCGCGATACCGGTGCAGTCAACAAGTTTTCTGAAGGCCGGGGACAAGATTTCCGTCCAGGTTGAGACGGCGGACAATCAGAATTTGCAACTGCAAGGACAAGTGCTGACGAATGACAACCCTCGTCCGAAATCGCCAGGGAGCGGAGGCCAAGCCGCGTTGCCGGCAGGCGATCCAAGCGATAAGACCGCGAGAGACGAAGCCGGACAAACCGTGCTTACAATCGCGGTTCAGGGGGAGGGACTTCGCGGCGGAGAGAACGCGAGCTTCTCGTACACTAAGCCGAACGTCAAAGAAACATTGCTCGTCCCGAATGTAGCCGTGAAGGAAGACGCCCAAGGAAAATACGTGCTTGTGGTTCAAGAGAACAAAGGTCCGCTCGGGAATACATTTACGGTTCGCAAATCTTATTTTCACGGATTGGATTCCAACGATCTGGAGACGGCCGTCGAAAGAGGGCTTGCTCCCGATACGAAGCTCATCACCGAAAGCAGCGAACCGCTTCAAGAGGGCAATCGCGTTCGGTTACATTAACTATCCGATTCAAGAGGAGACGGTATATATGAACAATAATTCACTTAAACGCATCGCGTTGTCCGTAACTAGCGGTGTTCTAGCGACGGTCGTTACGGCGTGCAGCAGCGGAACTTCCAACGAAGGAATGCCGGACGGTCAAACTGCGACCGGGAAAAAAGTCGTCACGATATCGGTGCTGCAATCGGATAACTTTCTGAAGCTGGCGGAACAATCGTATGAACAGACTCATCCCGATGTCGACATCCGGATCAAAGAGTACGCGGCCACTCCGGATACAGGAGAGGGGCAGCTCGGAATCGCCTTGGACGCAGCGATCGTAGAGAAATATATCAATTCGGTAGGCACGGAAGTGTTGTCCGGCAAAGGGGCGGACTTGATCTCGCTGCAAAACTTGCCGATGGAGAAATATGCGAACAAAAAAGCGCTCGCCGATCTAAGCGAGATGATGGCTAAGGACGATTCGTTCAATGTCGGATCCTATTACGGGAACATTCTCGATTCGACGAAGATCAACGGAAGTCTGTACGCGATGCCTCTCGGTTTTACCTTAAACACGATGATCGGCGACACGGCTTCGATTCAGGAAGCCGGAGTCAAGATCGACGATAAGAGCTGGACTTGGGACGACTTCGCGGAGTTCGCCAAACAACTGGTCAAAGACGAGGATGGGGATGGACAACCGGATAAATACGCGATAACCAACTTTTCTCCTGAGTCATTGCTCGTGAATTTGCTTGGGGACCAGTACGGCCAGTATGTCGACTCGGCTCAGGGTCAAGCGCATTTCGATTCCGAAGCTTTCCGCGGGCTGCTCGAACGGATCAAGGGACTGTACGACGAGCATCTCGTTTCCGCGGATAACGCAAGCTGGGGAGAACAATTTTTCGTCCCATGGAATGCCAAATCTGCGAGCGAAATGATTCTATACCCGAAATCTGTGTTCGAAAAAGGCGGCGACATCTACCGCAAGCCGGGCATGGGACAAGGCGTGACGTTTCGTGCAGGCATTCTGCTCGGAATCAACGCCAGATCCAGCGTCAAGCAAGAGGCTTGGGAGTTCATGAAGTTTCTTCTGTCGGAGGATATGCAGTCTGCTCCCGAATTCAAAGGCCTCCCGCTTAATAAAGCGGTCATGGATAAAGCTTTGAGCGGGATTCAGGCACAGTTGCAAGAAGGCATGCAGTTGATGAACGGTGTGATCCCCCAGCCGCTGACGGACGAGGAGCTTAAAAATATGAAAGAGTTAGTCGAAGGCGCCGCTGCGTTCACCAAATCGGACTCCAAAATCAACGCCATTGTCGGGGAAGAGGCTTTAGCTTATTTCGCGGGCCAGAAGTCGGCGGAAGAGGTCGGTAAGCTCATTCAGAACCGGGTGACGACTTATCTTAACGAATAAGTAGCGGGGAGGGGACGACTTTCCCTCCTTCAATTCTCCGGTTATGCTAGAGGAGGATAGCGAGAATCGTCCAAGCATGAACTGGGTTTGCGGAGAAAAATGAAGAGAAATTTAACGGTAGCCGCAGAAGAGGGAATGTGTTAGAATCCTTTAAACAGGAGATGATCAGATGAATTCGAAGGTTTCTTTTCGGACCTTAAACCGCACGAAGCTCGTGGATGACGTCGTTGCTCAGCTTCAGAAAACCATTTCCGGAGGAGGTCTGAAGGAAGGGGATAAAATCCCGACCGAGCCGGAACTGATGGAGCAGTTCGGCGTGGGCCGATCCACGATTCGCGAAGCGGTGCGCGTGCTCGTCCACGCCGGGCTGCTCGAGAAGAAGCAGGGCTTCGGCACTTATCTGAAGCGTACCGCCGTCATTCAGGAGCCGCTGGACAGCAGACTGCGCAGAGCGGAGATCATGGAAGTGTACGAGGTTCGGCAGATGATGGAGCTGGAGATTGCCAGACTTGCCGCGGGACGCCGGGACGAGGACGATCTCGCCGCGATCAAGGAGCATCTGGACACGCGCAATCTGGCTTTGGCCAACGGCGACATCAAGACGTACATCGAGGCTGATATCCAGTTTCATATCGCGGTTGCCATCGCCAGCAAAAACGCGGTAGTCATCGATCTGTACAAAACGTTTTCTGTATTCATCCGCGAGACGCTGGCCACGATATTCGCCAACCCCGAAGGGCATAATCCTCAGACGGAGGCGCATATCGGGCTGTATGAAAGCATTCGCGACGGCAATGCGGAGGCGGCCGTAGCAAGCGCGTCCCGCTATTTGAAGGGGACGCTGGAAGAATTGTTTGGCGAGACGAACTAATTTCGTCTCGAATTTTGTTCTTAAACATCAGATGATAAGATGTTTAACTACGCAATAATTTCATTTTAACGTAAGGATGTTGCAAACATGAGCTCCACGACAGCAAGCGCCGGGCAACAAGCCCGGCATATGACCGTATTTTCCGTTCTGTTCATGATCAGCTCCGTGCACTTATTGAATGATGCGATCCAGTCCGTCGTCCCTGCCATGTTTCCGATTTTACACGAGTCGCTTAACTTGTCGTTCTCGCAGATCGGCTTGATCGGTTTTGCGCTGAACGTGACCGCTTCGATTTTGCAGCCGCTGATCGGCCTGTATACCGATACGAAACCGAAGCCGTATCTGCTGCCTATCGGCATTTTGTTCACACTCGCGGGGGTTGTCGGGCTTGCGTTCGCGCCTTCCTTCCTTTATATCATGCTGGCCGTCGTTCTGATCGGGATCGGCTCGTCGGTGCTCCATCCGGAATCGTCGCGGGTCGCTTATTTGGCGGCAGGCAGCAGGCGGGGGCTGGCGCAGTCGATTTTTCAGGTCGGCGGCAATATGGGTCAAGCGCTTGCGCCGGTCATGACCGCGCTGATCTTCGTACCGCTCGGCCAGAAGGGGATCGCCTGGTTCGCGATCGCCGCGATCGTCGCTTTGATCATTCAGACGAAGGTCGCTCATTGGTACAAAGCCAATCTTACCGCCCGTCCGGAGCCCGGCAAGAAAGAGACGGCTTCCGGTCCGGTCGGCGCGAGAGGGACGATCGTGGGCGCATCGCTTCTCATTTTGCTTATGCTGCTGTTCTCCAAGTTCGTATATATCGCCAGTATGACGGGCTTCTATTCGTTCTACGCGATCGATCGCTTCGGCATTTCGGTCGATCAGGCACAGCTGATTTTGTTCGCTCTGTTGTTTGCCGGCATGGCCGGGACGTTTTTCGGCGGGCCGCTGGCCGATCGGATGGGACGGCGCAACATGATCTGGTTCTCGATCCTGGGAACGGCTCCGTTCTCTCTGCTGCTACCCTATGTTCATAGCGTGTTCTGGGCGGTCGTCCTGTGCATCTTTATCGGTTTTATTTTAATGTCGGGCTTCTCGGTCATCGTCGTTTATGCGCAGGAGCTGCTGCCGAATAAAGTCGGCACCGTCTCGGGGCTTGTTTTCGGAGTGTCGTTCGGACTCGGCGGGGTCGGTTCGGCCGTGCTCGGGAAAGTGGCGGACGTGTCCGGCATCGATCTGGTCATTCAAGTGTGCGCCTATTTGCCGCTGCTCGGTTTGTTGGCCGCCTTCCTGCCGACGGACCGCAAGCTTCAGGCGCTGTCCGCGGCATCCGGTTCGTCGCCGGCGGTTGCCGAAGCATAAACGGATCCGATCGCGAGCGTCGATCCATCGGCAGCTTCGGATGCGAGCCCCTTCTCCTTGACGCTGCCGAAGCCGCAAAGCTATAATAGCTTCAATTGATTGAGAGGGGCTCGGTTTAACCAGTGACTAACAACCAGCATGAAATGATCGTCGTACTCGATTTCGGCGGACAGTACAACCAGCTGATCGCCAGACGCATTCGCGATTTGGGCGTATACAGCGAGTTGCTTCCTTTTAATACTTCGGCGGACAAGCTTCGCGAGTTGGCGCCGAAGGGGATCGTTTTCTCGGGGGGACCTGCCAGCGTCTATGCGGAAGGGGCGCCTACGGTCGATCCTGCGATCTACGAGCTCGGTGTGCCGATCTTCGGCATTTGCTACGGCATGCAACTGATCACGCACCAGCAGGGCGGCAAAGTCGAGCCGGCGCACAAACGCGAGTACGGAAAATCGGACATCGATTTCGCGGAAGGCTCGGCGCTTGTGCAAGGACTGGAGAGCCGTCAGACGGTATGGATGAGCCACGGGGATCATGTTACGGAGCTGCCGGCCGGCTTCCGCGTCGATGCGAGCACGGAGCATGCTCCGGTTGCGGCGATGAGCAACCCGGATCGCCGAATTTTCGCGGTGCAGTTCCACCCGGAAGTACGCCACTCCGTTCACGGCAACGAAATGATTCGCAACTTCCTGTTCGGCGTCTGCGGTTGCAAAGGCGACTGGTCGATGGGGTCGTTCATCGACGATATGGTGCGCGATATCCGCAACGAGGTCGGCGACAAGAAAGTGCTGTGCGCTCTGTCCGGCGGCGTGGACTCCTCGGTTGTCGCCGTGCTGATCCACAAGGCGATCGGAGATCAACTGACCTGTATGTTCATCGATCACGGCCTGCTGCGCAAAGGCGAAGCGGAGAGCGTCATGGAGACGTTCGTCGGCAAATTCGGCATGAATGTCGTGAAGATCGACGCAAGCGAGCGATTCCTCGGCAATCTGAAGGGCGTAGACGATCCGGAGAAAAAACGCAAAATCATCGGCAACGACTTCATTCGCGTGTTTGAGGAGGAGTCCGCCAAGTTTGACGACTTCACGTTCCTTGCTCAAGGCACGCTGTATACGGACATCGTCGAGAGCGGCACGGCGACGGCGCAGACGATCAAGTCCCACCATAACGTCGGCGGCTTGCCGGAGGATATGAAGTTTAAGCTGATCGAGCCGCTGAAGACGCTGTTCAAGGACGAGGTGCGCAAGGTCGGAGCGGAATGCGGCCTCCCGGAAGCCATCGTCATGCGTCAGCCGTTCCCGGGACCGGGACTGGCGATCCGCGTGCTTGGCGAAGTGACCGAGGATAAGCTGGAAATCGTGCGCGAGTCCGATGCGATTCTGCGCGACGAGATTGCCAAAGCGGGGCTTGACCGCGAGATTTGGCAGTATTTTACGGCTCTGCCGGGTATGAAAAGCGTTGGCGTAATGGGCGACGGACGTACCTACTCTTACACCGTCGGCATTCGCGCGGTGACGTCGATTGACGGCATGACCGCCGACTGGGCGCGCATTCCGTGGGACGTATTGGAGAAAATCTCCGTGCGCATCGTCAACGAGGTTCAGAACGTCAACCGCGTCGTGTACGACATTACGTCCAAGCCTCCCGCTACGATTGAGTGGGAGTAAATTCGTTCGAATAAATTTTGATTGAAACGGTAAATAACCCCTCCGTAAATCGTCTGAATACAATCAGATTGATTTCCGGAGGTTTTTTTGTCCTATTGGCCGCTAAGGGAATATATGAGACCTTGCAAATATCAAGACTTTACTGAATACTGGAATCAGAGAATCTGAGGCGATTTCACTTTGAGGGGACGAGGAAGATGAATCAAACTCAAGCGCAAATCGATGAACTGAAGCGGACAACAGAGCAAACAGCGGAAATGACAACGCAGCTCCTTCAAATGAACGGTAAAGCAGTTTCTGCAATCGAGGAATTGCGGCAGGAAATGAAGGATGTAAAGCTGGGCGTGGAAGATCTGCAGCAGGACATGAAGGTTGTAAAGCAGGAAGTAGAGGTTGTGAAGCTGGGGATGAAGGGTATGGGGCTGGAAATAAACGAGATGAAGCAAGAAATGAACGACATGAAGCAAGAAATAAACGATGTGAAGCAGGAAATGAGATCAGGGTTCGAAGCGATCAACGCAAATTTTGAACGGTTGTTCCATGAGATGAACAAAGTAAAAGAAGACTCGGACATTAAAGCGAAAAAGTGGAGATTAGAGGTAATTGAATAAACAGGATTGGAATCCAAAAGAGCCGATGAGCTCTTTATTTTTTGCCTTTTCTGCGATTCCGATGATCGATACAGTTTGCAAAGACTGCCATATTTCATCCAGCGTATGTTTTGTTTTCGTTTTCAATGGAAGATTCGACGTTGTTCGGGCGGAAAAGAATGTAAATCCCGAACATTGCATCCGCTTACCACCGCAAATTATACGTAAATAATCGTTGACAGGGGAGGGCTTTCGACCTAGAATATGGAATGGACAAACAACTGAATAATCTTTTCGTATAATCCCGGGAATCGGCTCGGGAGTCTCTACGAGGTCACCGCAAATGATCTGTCTACGAAAAGGGAAAACAAGCCGGAGGACGGCGATCGTCCTTTGGAATACTTTTCCCGGTTGTGCGGAACCTAGAAGGGAAGTCTTCTAGGTTTTTTGTATGTTTAGTTTGGTTCCAATTCATTCAAATTTTGAAGGGAGAGTTTATGGAGACATGGAAAGTTTCTTTAAGCTGAAGGAACTGGGAACGAACGTACGCACGGAGATCATGGCAGGGATTACGACCTTCATGACGATGGCTTACATTCTAGTCGTTAACCCAGGCATTTTATCGGGAGCGGGACTGAGCTTCACGTCCGTCTTCCTCGCGACCGCTCTGGCGGCCGGTATTTTCACGATTGCGATGGGCTTGTTCGTCAACTTCCCTGTCGCGCTCGCTCCGGGCATGGGACTTAACGCCTTCTTCGCGACGACGATCGTGACATCCCAGGCAACGGGAAGTCCGATCACCCCCGAGATGGGTTTGGCGGCAGTATTTATTTCGGGTATTATCTTCTTCATACTTACGGTCACGCAGATCAGGCAAATATTAATCGTGGCCATTCCCGACGCGCTTAAGCATGCGATTACGGTCGGTATCGGTTTGTTCATTGCGATCGTCGGCATGAAAAACAGCGGCCTGATGTCGATCATCACGTTCGAAGACGGCGGCACGCTGCTGACGATGGGACATCTGGGAAATCCGAGCGTATGGCTGACGATTGTCGGTCTCGGCATCATCGGTCTGCTCATGGTGCTGCGCGTCAAAGGCGCGATTCTGATCGGCATGCTGATCATCACGCTGATCGGGGCGATTCCGGGCGTCGGTCTGGTCGACTTCGGCACGCTTAAGGGCGCTAGCTGGGCTCCGGACTTCGGCGAACTGAACTTCTGGCATATGGATTTCACCGATCTGCTGACGACGGGCTTGCTGACGGCGATCGCGACGTTTACTTTCGTTGAGTTGTTCGATACTTTCGGAACTTTGGTCGGTACGGCCAACAGAGCCGGATTTTTCAAAAATAAAGAAGAAGGCAACAAGAAAGTCGGCAAAGCGATGTTCGTGGACTCCATTGCGGTCAGCGGCGGCGCGATGCTCGGCACGAGTACGGTAACGGCCTACGTGGAAAGCTCCGCGGGTATTGCGGAAGGCGGACGTTCCGGTCTCACCGCCGTTACGACGGGCGTATTCTTCCTGCTGGCGCTGTTCCTGCTTCCGATCGCGCTGCTCATTCCGGGGCCGGCAACGAGCGCTGCGCTCATTATCGTCGGCGTACTCATGGTTCAATCGGTTAAGGAAATCGACTTCACGGATCTCGTTATCG
>Ga0065721_10049397_pt1 | contig 35231 bp, 25 predicted proteins | sample Mesricmetagenome_FD_59108 | JGI IMG/M metagenome (GOLD analysis project Ga0065721, IMG submission 59108) | Mesophilic microbial community from rice straw/compost enrichment Sample: eDNA_1 v2 (version 2) | ecosystem: Engineered > Solid waste > Grass > Composting > Bioreactor | place: USA: Davis... | reverse complement strand
CCCGCCGATGCACTCGGCTGGGGAACAATGCCCCGCGCCGGTGCCTCCGCCGCGTTCGCCCTGTCGCTCGACCACCCACCGCCGAGTGCCCGGAACAGCGACGCCAGCGCGCTCTGCCGCTGTGCGGCCACCTCGATCAACGCGGTCTGCGCGGCATAGTGGCTGCGCTGCGCCTCCAGGTAGCGCAGATGGTCGTCCACGCCGGCGCGGTAACGCGCCTCCGACAGCCGTAGCGTCTGTTCGCTGGTCTGCGCGACGGCACGGCGGGCGATCTCTTCGCGGCGAAGCGTATCGGTGGCCGCGAGCGCGTCCGAGACTTCGCGGAACGCGGTCTGGATCGTCTTCTCGTAGTTCGCCACGGCGATGTCCTTACGCGCATGGGCGAGATCCAGGTTGGCGAGATTGCGCCCGCCGGAGAAGATCGGCAGTGTCAGCTGCGGGGCGAACGACCATACCGTCTGGCCCGCGCCGAACAGGTTGGACAGCTCGCCGCTGGCGCTGCCGAACATGCCGGTCAACGTGATGCGCGGGAAGAACGCCGCGCGCGCCGCGCCGATGTCGGCGTGGCGCCCGCGCAGCCGCTGCTCCGCGGCCAGGATGTCGGGCCGATGGATCAGCAGTTCGGACGGCGTGCCGGGCGCCAGCGTCTGCACCAGCAGCACATCGTCGCGCGGCGCCTGCGGCAACTGCGCGGCAATGTCCGGCACGCCGACCAGCAGCGCGAGCGCATTGGTGGCCTGGCGGAACTCCCGGTCGGTGCGTTCGAGGTCGGCGCGCGCCTGGTCGGTCAGGCCACTCGCCTCGTAGAAGTCCAGCGCGGTAGCGGTGCCGGCCTGGCGGCGCTGCGCGACCAGCCGCAGCGACGATTCGCGCGTCTGCAGCGTCTGCGTGGTCAGTAGATGCCGCCGCTGCGCGCTGTCCCGCGCCAGATACGCCTGGATGACCTCGGCGACCAGGCTGATGCGGGCGCTGCGCGCGGCCGCCTCGGTCGCGAAGTACTCCTGCAGCGCCGCTTCGGAAAGATTGCGCACGCGCCCGAACAGGTCCAGCTCGAATGCCGGCACGGCAATACCGGCCTGCATGGTCTGCTGGACCGAGCCCATGCCCGGCTGGCGCAGGTCTTCCGCAATCCGCTGCCGGCTGCTGCCCGCCTCGGCCTGCACGCCCGGCACACGGTCGGCGCGTTGCACGCGATACATCGCCCGCGCCGCATCGATGTTGAGCACCGCCTGCCGCAGGTCGCGGTTGTTCGCGAGCGCGAGCGCCACCAGCTCGCGCAGCTTGTCGTCGACGATGAAGCTGTCCCACTGCAGCACGGCCGCCGATGACGGCGCGGCGGGCGCATCCTCGGCCGCCATCGTGGCCGTCTGTCCGGATGTCCATTGCGTGGGAACCGGCGCCGCCGGCCGCTCGTAGACCGGCGCCAGCGAGCAGCCCGCGAGGACGGCGCCCGCGCCCAGCAGCAGGCACGGCAGCGTCATCCGGGATCGAATCGATTTCATTGCGCGCCCTCCGTCGGCGTCGTTGCAGTCGTCGTGGTCGCAGTCGGCGTGTTGGTACGTGCGCTGTCCCGGTAGCGCTTGAAGCGCGACAGCACCCAGACGAAGAAGACCGGGGCGAACACCACGCCCAGCGTGGTCGCCGTCAGCATGCCGCCGATCACGCCGGTGCCGATGGCACGCTGGCTGGCCGCGCCCGCGCCGGTGGCGATGGCCAGCGGCACGACGCCGAGGATGAAGGCCATCGAAGTCATCACGATCGGGCGGAAACGCAGCCGCGACGCCTCGAGGGCCGCGTCGATCAGCGGCATCCCCTGCTCGCGCAGCGACTTGGCAAATTCGACGATCAGGATCGCGTTCTTGGCCGCCAGACCGATGATCGTGATCAGCCCCACCTTGAAATAGACGTCGTTCGGCATGCCGACGGCATTGACGGCCAGTACCGAGCCCAGCGCACCGATCGGCACGATCAGCATCACGGCCCCGGCGATCGCCCAGCTCTCGTACAGCGCCACCAGCAGCAGGAAGACCACCAGGAAGGACAGCCCCAGCAACAGCGGTGCCTGCGCGCCGGCCTGCCGCTCCTGATACGACAGCCCGGTCCATTCGTAGCCGATGCCCGCCGGCAGCGTGGCGGCGATCCGTTCGATCTCGGCCATGGCCTCGCCGGTACTGAAACCGGGCGCGGCGTCGCCGATGATCTTGATCGTCGGATAGCCGTTGTAGCGCGACACCTGCACCGGGCCGATCTCCCACTCCGGCGTGGCGAACGCGCTCAGCGGCACCTGCTCGCCGCGCACGTTGGGCACGTTCAGCGACAGCAGCGCTTCGGGCGTCATGCGGTCGCGCACGTCGGCCTGCACCACCACCCGCTGCAGGCGGCCGACGTTGGCGAAGTCGGCCACGGTCGCGGAACCATAGGCGCTGGAGAGCGCGGTGTTGATCGCCTCGAAGCCGACGCCCAGCGCCTCGGCCTTGTCGCGGTCGATATCGAGCCGAAGCTGCGGCGCGTCCTCCAGGCCTTCCATCATCGCGTACGCCAGCACCGGCGACGTGTTGGCCTGCTTCAGCAGCGCATCGCGCGCCGCCACCAGCGCGGCGCGCCCGAGGCCGCCGCGATCCTGCAGACGCAGCGCAAAGCCGCTGGCATTGCCCAGCCCTTCGATCGGCGGCGGATCGACCGCCATCACGCGCGCCTCCTTCAGTCCCGCGAACTGCGCGTTGAAGGCCGCGACCTCGTCGCTGGCATGCTGGCCGCTGCCGCGCTCGGACCAGTCGGTCAGCGTCGGAAAGCCCAGCGCCGCGTTCTGGCCGCTGCCCGAGAAGCTGAAGCCCAGCACCATCGTGGTCGATTCCATCGCCTTGCGGCCGAGCAGCCAGCTCTCCAGCTCCTTGACGACGGCCTCGGTGCGCTGGTTGGTCGCGCCCGGCGGCAGCTGCACGTCGACGACGAAGTAGCCCTGGTCCTCGATCGGCACGAACGATTCCGGCAGCCTCGTGTACAGCAGCGCCAGCAGCGCGACCACCATGCCGTAGACGATCATGCAGCGGCCGGCCCGGCGCAGCAGTTTCGCGTTCAGCGCGGTGAACCGCTCGGTCAGCCGGCCAAACCTGCGGTTGAACCAGCCGAAGAAGCCGCGCTTCTCTTCATGGTGACCTTGCGGGATCGGCTTGAGCAGCGTCGCGCAGAGCGCGGGCGTCAGCGTCAGCGCAAGGAAGCCGGAGAACAGGATCGACACGGCGAGCGACAGCGAGAACTGCCGGTAGATCACGCCCACCGATCCGGACATGAAGGCCAGCGGGAAGAACACCGCGGCCAGCACCAGCGTGATGCCGACGATGGCGCCCGACACTTGGCTCATCGCCTTGGCGGTCGCCTCCACGGGCCCCAACCCTTCCTCGGCCATGATCCGCTCGACGTTCTCCACCACCACGATGGCGTCGTCGACCAGGATGCCGATCGCCAGCACCATGCCGAACATCGTCATCATGTTGACCGAGAAGCCGATCGCGTACATCACGGCAAGCGTGCCGGCCAGGCACACCGGCACGACGATGGTTGGAATCAGCGTGTAGCGCAGGTTCTGCAGGAACAGCAGCATCACCAGGAACACCAGCACTACCGCTTCCACCAGCGTGTGGATGACCTTCTCGATCGCGACTTCGACGAAGCGCGAGGTGTCGTACGGCACCGAGTATTCGATGTCGTCGGGGAAGGACTTGGACAGCTCGTCGAGCTTGGCACGCACCGCGCGGGCGGTTTCCAGCGCGTTCGCGCCCGGGCGCAGCTGCACCGCGGCACCGACCGCGCGCTTGCCGCTGGTCAGCATGTCGAAGTTGTAGTCCTGCAGGCCAACCTCGAGCCGCGCGACGTCGGCGAGCGTCACCTTGGAACCGTCGGGATTGGCGCGCAGCACGATGGCGCCGAACTCGTCGGTGGTCGTCAGCATGCCCTTGACCGCGATGGTCGCGCTCAACTCCTGGTCCGCGCTGCCGGGCGGGCTGCCGAAGCTGCCTGCCGGCACCTGCACGTTCTGCGCGGCGATCGCCTCGTTGACGTCGGCCACCGACAGCCCGTAGCCGAGCAGCTTCTGCGGATCGATCCACACGCGCATCGCCGCTTCGGCGCCGAAGAACTGGACCTTGCCCACGCCCGGCACACGCCGGATCTCGTTGTTGATCCGGCGCGCCGCATAGTCGGCAAGCGTGACCATGTCCTTGCCCGCGTCGTCTCCCTTGAAGTTGATCGAATAGACCATCAGGAAGCCGGCGCTGACCTGCTCGGTACGCAGGCCCTGGCGCGTGACGGCAGCCGGCAGGCGCGCTTCGGCCTGCTTGATGCGGTTCTGCACGTCGACCTGCGCCAGGTCGGGATCGACGCCGGGCGCGAACGTCACGGTGATTTCCGCGATGCCGGCGGAGCTGCTGGACGAGTCGTAGTACAGCATCCCCTTGGCGCCGTTCAGCTCCTCCTCGATGACGCTGGTCACCGAATCGACCAGCGTGGTGGCGGACGCGCCCGGGTACATCGCCGAAATCGCGATCTGCGGCGGCGCGACGGTCGGATATTGCGAGACCGGCAGGGACGGCATGGCGAGCAGTCCCGCCAGCACGATGAAGATCGCCAGTACCCAGGCGAAGTTGGGCCGATGAATGAAGAATCTTGGCAGCATGATTTGTTATTCAGTGGCGCGGCGCCTGCGCGCCTAGCCTCGTTCCGCCGGAGGACTGTTCGAGGGCGCGGCCTCGCGCTCATGCCCGGCCTGGCCGCCCTGGCCGGCTTGCCCGGCCGCCAGCCTGGCCGGCGCCGCCGGGGCGATGGTGACCTTCTGCCCGGGGCTTGCGTCGCCGCCGACCACAATGCGCTCGCCCGGCTTCACGCCCTCGAGGATTTGCCACTCGGCGCCCTGCATGGGGCCGGTACGAACCTGCCGGGTCTCGGCCACGTCGCCCTTGCCCACCACCAGCAGCTGCGCCTTGCCATCGGGATTGCGCCGCACCGCCCGCTGCGGCACCAGCATCGCCGCGGGATCGATCGCGTGCGTGACATGCACGCGCACATACATGCCGGGCAGCAGCAGGCTGTCGGCGTTGGGCAATTGGCCGCGCAGCGACACCTGCCCGGTGCCGCGGTCGACGGAAATGTCCGAGAACAGCAGCCGCCCTTCGCGCTTCTTGTCGGTGCCTTCGATGGTCGCCACGATTGGAACGCCGCCTTCCGGCGCCTGCTGCAAGCGGCCCTGCTCCAGCGCCTCGCGCATGCGAAGGACGTCGGCGACCGGCTGCTTGAAGTCGACATAGACCGGGTCGAGCTGCTGGATGGTCGCCATCGGCGTCGCCTCGCCCTGCCCGACCAGCGCCCCTTCGGTAACCAGCGCGCGGCCGATCCGGCCGGAAATCGGCGCCCGCACCGTCGCGTATTCCAGGTTCAGGCGCGCGGTCTTGACTTCCGCGGCTGCGCTGCGGCGCGCGGCCTGCGCGCTCTTCAGCGTGGCCTGCGCCGCATCGAAGTCCTGCCGGCTGACCGCCTCGATCTCGACCAGCGGGGCATAGCGGCGCACCACCGCATCGGCGTCGGCCAGCACGGCTTCCGCGCGCGCAAGCTCGCCCTCGGCGCGCGACAGCGCCGCCTGCAACGGCGCGGGATCGATCTGGAACAGCGCATCGCCCGCCTTGACGTCGCTGCCTTCCTTGAAGTTGCGCTTGAGCACGATGCCGGCGACCCGCGCCCGCACCTCGGCGACACGAACCGGTTCGATGCGGCCGGGCAGCTCGCTGCTGACCGCCATCGGCCTGGGCTGCAACGTCAGCACCTCGACCGAGGGAGCCGCCGGCGCGGCCGGCTGTTCCGCATTGCCGCATGCCGCCGTGACGATGACCGCCGCCGCCATGGTCAGCGCGCGCCACCCCCGCTTTGGAAAGTGCTTCATGTCTACCTTCTCGAATGTTCGGCAAAGGAGCGCATGGTACGCGCATTCATCATATGAATCAATAAAGATTCATATGGTGTGGGGGAAGCCGTTTTTGCCGGATAATCCGGGTCGCAGGCGCAACGCGTTACCCCGCAAAAGCCACATAAAGTGCTTCTTGAGATACAAAACATGGATTTCACCCTGTCATGACGGCTGTCACTGCATCGAATGAAGACCACAGCCGCCTTCTCGCCGCCCTGGCACTGGCGCTCGTCGACCAGCCTCGCGGCACCCTGCAGGACCTGGCCAAGGCCGTCGGCATCAGCAAGGCGACGCTGTACCGGTTCTGCCGGACACGGGACGAACTGATTTCCCGCCTGATCGACCACTGTGTCCGCGTGCTGGCCAACGTCATCCAGTCCGCCGGATTGGACGATCCCTCTCCCCTTGACGCACTGCGGCGCCTGAATGCGAACATGGTCGAACAACGAGAGGTGGCGGCGTTCCTGATCTATTACTGGCGCGAGGTCGTTTCCGGCGTCTCGTCGGATTGGCAGACCGACTGGGAGGGCAAGCTGGACGCCTTCTTTCTGCGCGGCCAGCAGCAGGGCGTCTTTCGCATCGACATCACTGCGCAGGCGCTGACGGAAATCTGGGCGTCGGTGCTGATCGGCCTGCTCGACGGAGAACGGCGGGGACGCATCGCGCGAGCCGGCCTGGCGGGGCTGGCGGAGCGCGCCTTCCTGCAGGGAGCGGGGGCGAGGCCCGCCTGATGGCGCAAGGCCGTTGGGGCAAGCGGGTTGCTCCAACGGCCGGTTTCAGCGCCCGGCATGACATCGATCGAGCTACGTAGCTCCAGCGGCTACGCGCCGCAGAATCCCGGCAGTCCGATCTGCGATCCTGCCAGCGCGCCGTTCAGCACCAGCATCAGCCTGGCCGACGCGTAGAGGCCAAGGCCAAATACGCCGTGCGTGACGACGCTGCGCAAGCGCGCGACGCCGGGCTTTGGCGTACGGCGGGCCGCAATGCCGGCGCCCATGCCGGGCTGCATCAGCAGGAAGGGAAACACCACACTGGCGAGACCCACGATCAGCGCGGGGCCGATGGTCGGACGGCAGGCCCACTGCGGCCCCCATACCGCCAGCAGCACGGCGGCGAACACGATGCCGGTCACGTAGTGCGCGGTCCAGCCGATCAGGCGTTCGACCGGAATCGCCGGCGCCTGTCCGATGGCCTCGTGGCGGAAGCGGCCGCGTGGCATGTGGCCGAGCCAGCGGCCGACCATGCCGTAATCCAGCGGCTTCATGCCGAGCCAGTGCTTTTGCGCGAGGCCCCAGAGATCCATCGCCAGCGTTGCGCCGGCGCCGATGGCCACGGCCAGCAGCAGCAAACGGGCAGCGTCATGCATGGGCACCCTCCTCATTCATCGTCGGCTCCTCGCAGTTGCATTCCAGGTCCATGGAAGCCATCATGGCACTTCAAGTCAACTTGAAGTCAAGGGCCGCGGAGATGGACATTGCCGAAGTGGCGCAACGATCTGGCGTTCCCGCCTCCACGCTGCGCTTCTATGAGGAAAAGGGACTGATCGTGTCGGTCGGCAGGCGCGGATTGCGGCGCGTGTTCGAGCCGGCCGTGCTGGACCGGCTGGCGCTGATCGCGCTCGGGCAGGCGGCGGGCTTTTCGCTGGACGAGATCGGGTTGATGTTTGCCAGCGACGGCCGGCCGCGCATCGACCGCGCGCGGCTTTCCGCCAAGGCCGACGAACTGGACCGGACGATCCGCCGGCTGACGGCGATGCGGGACGGGCTCCGGCATGCCGCGGTCTGCCCGGCGCGGAGCCATCTGGAGTGCCCGACGTTCCGGCGCATGCTGCGCGCCGCGGCGGCGGGCGCGCTGGGAAGCGGCACGGCGACAGGCCCGGCGCGCGCGAGGCCCGTCGCTATCCGTTCAGGGTCCGGCAAATCGCGGACAGATAATGCGCGTACTGCTGGCGCGCGTACTGCTGGCCCGCGTACTGATCAGCCGCGCACAGCCAAGGCACGTCCAGATAAGGCTCGCACAGACACGGGCCGCACAAGCGGGCGCCGGAACGATCGCTGAGCCGATTCAATGCGCCCGCCTGGCGAGCACCTCGTCGCGCGGCCCGGCATCGACGACCTTGCCACTCTCCATCACGACGATCGAATCGAACCGCGCAAGCAGGCTGGGCCGATGGACCGACGCGACGATGCAGGCGGACGGAAAGGCGGCATCCATGCGATCGAATACCCTGGCCTCGGCCTGCGGGTCGAGCGCGCTGGTCGGCTCGTCGAGCAGCAGCAGCGAGCTTCCCTGCGCCGCGAGCGCGCCGCGGGCCAGTGCCAGCCGCTGCCGTTGACCGCCCGACAGGTTCCCGCCGCGCTCGTTGATGGCGCTGGCGAGGCCGTCGGGAAGGCGGTGCAATACCTCGTCAAATCCGCCCGTATGCACGGCGCCGGTCAGCGCCGCCGGGTCCACCGGCAAGCCGAAGGTCAGGTTCTCTTCGACGCTGGCCTCGAAGACCTCGGCCTCCTGCGGAATCAGCGTGGCCAGCGTACGCAGTTCGGTCCAGCCGACTGACGTGCCGTCGCGCCGCAGTTCGCCGTGCTGCGGGTGATAGAGCCCGGCAAGCGTCCGCAGCAGCGTGCTCTTGCCACCGCCGCTCGGGCCGATCAACGCCACGCGCGCGCCACGGCGCAGCACCAGGTCGATGCCATGCAGGCCGCCGCGCGCCCCATCGGCGTAGTGCACCGTGGCGCCGCGCAGCTCCAGCGTCTGCCACGGGGCGTCGGGCACCACGGCCGGCACGGCGGCGTCCGGATCGCCGGGCGCCTCCCAGATCGGCTCGGCGCTGCCGTAGTCGGTATGCATCCGCGCGAAGCTCTGGAAGTTCGCCGCCATCGAGCCCACCACGGACGCGGCCTGCTGTGCGTACTGGTAGATCATGAAGACGGTACCCAGCGGCACCGCCTGCCCCGGCGAGCGCTCCTGCAGCACGTACATCACCACCAGGATCCAGGTCAGCCCCATGCCGAGCAGGTCCACCGCGAACCATTTGCCCTCGTTGACCATCACCGCGCGGCGCAGCGGCGCCATCACCGCCGCCATCCGGCGGCCGAGCAGCATGCGCGACGCGGCCTGCAGGCGCAGCCCGATCACGGTGCCGGCGTTGCCGACAAAGTCGAGCAGCGCGGAGGCATAACGGCGCTCGGCGTCGTTTTCCGCGCGGGCCAGCTGCATCAGCGTGCGGTCGAAGCGCAGGATGATCAGGGCGATCACCACGTAGCCGGTGACCGCGATCAGGCCGCTGGTGCGCGAAAGCATCGTCAGCGCGACCAGCGGGCCGACGAAATTGAAGGCGTTCTGCAGGTAGACGAACTGGTTCTGCGCGAAGTCCGACAGCGCGCGGCTGGACTGCACCACGCGGTGCTGCAGCTCGCCCGAATGCCGGCCATCGCGCCAGGCCAGCGGTGCCGCGGCGATGCGCGCATAGAGCTGGTCGCCCAGCCGCTCGCGCACGCGCACACCCACGTTGCGCTCGAGCACGCGGCCCGGACCGTGCAGCAGCCACGACAGCAGGTAGATGCCGACCAGATAGACGATCCAGCGGCCCGCCTCGGCGATGTTGTCACGCTGCAGCGCGTTGATCGCCTGCGCGGCGAGCCACGGCATGGTCAGCCGCAGCAGCTGCGCGGCAGCCAGCAGGCCCGAAGCCCCGACCAGCTGAACCCGCACGCCGCGGGCGTGATGCCATAGCGCCCGATAGAGATCGCGCGCCGCGCCGGCAAGGCCGATCGCTGGTTTACGGGGGGTGGAATTCGACTCCGTCATCAAGCCCTCATCGTTTTTTGTTCGGTGCCCTCAGGCGTGAACCGTCCTGGATCGACGGCCCGGACGAAGGATACCGCCCCTGTATCGCCAGGCCAGGCATGACCCTTGACCCTCGCGCAAGAATCATTTGCCCGTGACCGGGTGTTTCCACACGCATGCGTTCCCCACAATGGCTGCATCGCACATCGGCATGGCCCGCCGCCACGCCGGTCCGCCACCGAAACCGAGAGGAACCCATGCTGTATACGCCCTACCGCCTTGGCAACCTGACCACCGAAAACCGCATCGTGATGCCGCCGATGACCCGCTCGCGCGCGGGCGATGGCGGCGTGGCGACCGACCTGATGGCCGAGTACTACCGGCAGCGCGCTTCGGCCGGCCTGATCATTTCCGAAGGCACGCAGATCAGCCAGCAGGGCCAGGGCTACGCATGGACGCCGGGGATCTACACGCGGGAGCAGGTTGCCGGCTGGCGCAAGGTCACCGACGCGGTGCACGGCGCCGGCGGCATCATGTTTGCCCAGCTCTGGCACGTCGGCCGTGTATCCCACACCTCGCTGCAGCCGGGCAATGCGGCCCCGGTGTCGTCGTCCGCGCTGGTGGCCGAAGGGGTCAAGGTCTTTATCGATGTGGAAGGCAAGGGTCCGGCCGGCGGCGCCGGCGAGATGGTCCAGCACTCGGCGCCGCGCGCGCTGACGATTCCGGAGATCCACGGCATCGTCGCCGACTACGCGCAGGCCGCACGCAACGCGCTCGACGCGGGCTTCGACGGCGTCGAGCTGCATGGCGCCAACGGCTACCTGATCAACCAGTTCATCGATTCGCAGGCCAACGCGCGCACCGACGAATACGGCGGCTCGCTGCACAATCGCCTGCGCTTTCTGAAGGAGGTGGCGCAGGCCGTGACCGACGTGGTCGGCAAGGATCGCATCGGCGTGCGCCTGGCCCCGCTGACCACGCTGCAGGGCACGGTCGACGACACGCCGGAAGCCACCTACCTCGCCGCCGCGCACGCGCTGGGCAAGATCGGCGTCGCCTATATCCACATCGCCGAGGCCGACTGGGAAGACGCGCCGGTGATGCCGCCCGCCTTCAAGGAGGCGCTGCGCGAGGTCTATCCCGGCACGCTGATCTATTCGGGCAACTACAACAAGGCGCGCGCCGAGGAAGCGCTGGCGAAGGGCTGGGCCGACCTGATCGGGTTCGGCCGCAGCTTTATCGGCAATCCTGACCTGCCCTACCGGCTGCGTCACGACCTGCCGCTGAATCCGGGCAATCGTGCCAACTATTTCGGCGGCGGCGCCGCGGGCTATACCGACTACCCCGAGTACGCGGCAACCGCGGCTAGTGCTGCCGCCTGACGCGGCCCGTCATCGGCTCAGCATCAGAGGCAGGCCCGCGCGCCTGCCTGGAGAATCTGTCATGTCATCGGCATTGGAAACATTGACTTCGGGCGGCCTCAGCATCGGCGTGGAGCTGCCGCTCGACAACGACTGGTCGCCCGCGGGCCAGGCCGCGCGCCAGCGCGACGGGCGCCTGCCGGGCGAGCCCGATCTGTCGGCGCATCGCGCGCTGGCGCAACTGGCGGACCGCGCGGGCTTTCGCGCGCTGTGGGTACGCGACGTGCCTTTGTACGATCCGCACTTCGGCGACGCTGCACAGGTCTTCGAGGCCTTTTCCTACCTCGGCTATCTGGCCGGCATCACCGAGCGCATCCTGCTCGGCACGGCGGCCATCGTGCTGCCGCTGCGCGATCCCTATCTGACGCTGAAGTCGGCCACGACCATCGACCAGCTCAGCAACGGCCGGCTGCTGCTCGGCGTGGCCAGCGGCGACCGGCCGGTGGAATACCCGATCTTCGGCCGTGACTTCGACAACCGCGGACAGAATTTCCGCGAGCAGGTGGCGCTGCTGCGCAACGGCGGCGCCGACCTGCCGAGCGGGATCGCGCTGTTGCCGCGCCCCACGGGTCCGCTGCCCCTGCTGGTGGCCGGGCTGGCGCAGCAGACGCCGAGCTGGGTCGGGCAGCATATGGACGGCTGGCTGGCCTATCCCGGAACCCCGCAGGACCATGTCCGCCGCAGCGCGCTATGGCGCGAGGTCGCCGGCGACAAGCCCTACATCAGCTTCATCCATCTGGACCTGCTGGCGGACCCGGATGCGCCCATGCAACGGCACCGCTTCGGCGGCGCGGTCGGGCGCCACGGGCTGATCGAGGAACTGCACGCGATGCGCGAGGCCGGCGTGCGCCATGTCGGCCTGCATTTCCGCCGCAGCCAACGGCCGGTCAGCGACGCGATGGAGGAAATCGCGGCCTACGTGCTGCCGCATTTCCATGCGGAGGCCGATCGGCAGGGGCCCGGCGCCATGGCGGCATGACGGCATGACGGCATGGCGCCATGGCCAGCATCGGGCTATGGATGCACCGGCCCCAATCGAACCAGTTCCGGCGCGGGCAGCGGATTGCTGACCCGCGTATTGGTGACCGATCGGAACAGATTCAACAGCTGCCCGCGCAGGCGGATGTCCTGCGACGATGCACCGACCAGGATGTCGAACGCACCGGGCTCCGTCACCCACGCATTGCGCGCGGCATCGTAGTACGCCAGCGAGCGCTGGTCCAGGTAGACCGTCACGCGCTGCGTCTCGCCCGGCTGCAGGAAGACCTTGGCAAAGCCCTTCAGCTCCTTGACGGGGCGCGGTACGGCGGAGCCGGATTGCGCGACGTAGACCTGCGCCGCCTCCGCGCCAGCGACCTCGCCGGAATTGGTGATATCGAACGACACCGCGACGCGCCCGCTGCCGGCGGCAATGCCGGGCGACACGCTCAACGCGCCGTAGTTGAAGCGGGTATAGGACAGCCCGAAGCCGAACGGGAACAACGGCCTTCTACCGCTGCGCTCGAAGCCGCGATAGCCGACGAAGATGTCCTCGGTGTAGGTCATCGCGCTGAAGTTCAGGTCGTTCGATGCCTGCGGATAATTCGCGTAGGTTGGGTTGTCCGTGATCGACCGCTCGATCGTGATCGGCAGCTTGCCGGAGGGATTGACATCGCCGAACAGGATCTCGGCCAGGGCCTGGCCGCCGTTCTGTCCCGGATACCAGGCGTGCAGCGCCGCGCCGACCCCATCGATCCAGCCTTGCATGTCGAAGCCGGTGCCACCGTGCAGCACCGCGATCGTGCGGGGATTGGCGCGTGACAGATTGGCGATCAGCTCGTCCTGGAACTCCGGCAATGTGAACGGATGATCGAAGCCCTCGCCCTCGTATTCGGCGCTGTGGCCGGCCGCGACCACGACGGCATCGAAGCCGGACAGGTTCGGCGGCGCCTGCAGCGACGCCCAGCTGAGCTGCGCGCCCAGGAAACCACCGAACACGGCGATATATCCGGGCCTTGCCGAGTAGTCGAATTGCACGTTGTAGGTCTGGCCCGCCTGCAGCATCACCCGCGCATTGACGGGAATGGTCGGCGGGATGACATTGCCGGGCAGCGGATTGCCGTCGCCGTTGTCCATCACCAATTGCCCATTGATGTAGAGGCGGACGGCCCCGTTCGCACGCGCCTTGAATACGTGCGCACCGCTGACGGTGGGCCGGATGGTGGCGGTCCAGCGCACCGACGCCGGCTGCGCCGTGCCGCCACCGCCATAGACCGGACCGCGGTAATCGCCGCTCTGCGGCGCCCCGCCGGACGTGTCCAGATTGATCATCGGTTCGACGCGGGTAAGAACCGGCGCGCCGCTCCAAGTCGGGTTGGCGTAGTACTGTGCCTGCACGCCGGATGCGCCGCTGGGCGTGGTCCATGCCGAGCGCGCGGGATCGAGCGTGACGGCATCGAGCAGCACGATATTGGCGCCCGTGCCGGCGATCTGCCGCAGGCCGTCGATTTCGCTGATATACCGCGCCGCCGCAATATGGGCACTGCCGAAACCGGTCGGCGGCGCGCCGGTGGCGAGCTTGCCCACCACCGCGATATTGCGTGCCGTCTCGCGGCGCAGCGGCAGCAGCTGCCCCTCATTCTTCAGCAACACGATGCCTTCGCGCGCCACGTCCAGCGCCGCCCGTTCGGCAAACGGCGGATGCGATTCGCCGGTTGCCGCCGGCACGCCGCCAATGAAGCCATAGGCGACCAGACGGCCGAGAATGCGGCGCACCTTGTCGTCCAGCGTCGCCTGGCTCAGCTGTTCGTTCGCCAGCAGCGCGCCAAGCGCGCCCGGCGAGAAGATGTTGGCGGACGGCCGCTCGATATCGACGCCGGCCACTGCCGCGGGCAGCGTGTGCTTGAGCGCGGCATAGTCCGATTCCACGAAGCCCTTGAAGCCCCACTCGTTCTTCAGCGTCTGTTGAATCGCCGCATGGCTTTCGCAAACCGGATTTGCACCATTGAGGCCCTGGAATCCACACATCACGACGGCAACGTTGGCGTTCTTTACCGCCGACTCGAACGGCACCATGTAAATCTCGCGCAGTGCCCGCTCGCTGACCGTTTCCATCAGGTTGAAGCGATTGACCTCCTGCTCGTTCGCGATGTAATGCTTGGCGTCGGCCCAGACGTTCTGCGACTGGATGCCGTTGATCTGCGCGGCACCGAGCACGGCACCAAGGAAGGGATCCTCACCCGCCAGATACTCGAAGGCGCGCCCCGAGAACGGCGTGCGATACATGTTCAGCCCGGGGCCGGCGATTTGCTGGAAGCCGCTCAGACGCGTTTCGAGGCCGAGGCCCACGCCCATCTGCTTGGCGCGATCGGCATTGAAGGTCGATGCCAATGCCGGGCCCGCGGGATAGGCAACGCCCACAGGATTGCTGAGCCGCACGCCCAATCCTGCATCGCTTGCCTTGATTTGCGGCAGCCCGAGACGCGGCAACGGTTTGATGTCCCATGCGCCCGTGCCGCTGACGTATTCGAGCTTCTCGGCCAGCGTCATCTGCGCAAGGATCGATTGCACGATCGCATTGATCTGCGCGTCGGTGGAAGGCGCTTGCGCAGGCACCGAATGCGCAGCGAGGACGCCCGCGCCGATCAGCGCGGTCATGAGGAAACGAGCACGCATGATGCCTCCCTTGCGCAGCGATGCCGCGGCATTGAAGGGCGCCGAGAAACGGCGCTTAGGGAGACGGTAGTGCGCGCTGCGCGAAAGAGAAGATGCGTAACGTTCCGTTACAGAATTGAACTTTTACCGCGCGGTCTTTGTTGCAAGACTGGATTGGCGCGCGTCAATGACGTCCTTCTTCGCGTCGATCTATCAGGCAACGAAGCGTGCAGTCCGCAAACACGTACGCCCAACACGTGCGCGGGCACGCACGGACGTACGCAAGTTGGATTCGGCTTATCGAGCCGCAAGCCGACACCGCGGCGCACGCAGTGCGAACATGATGCGAGCAGCGTGCGAACGCTGCTCGGAAGCATCCTCGATGCCATATCGCAGGAGGTAGAGATGGCTCTGCATCGCAGGCGCAGAATCCGCACGGTATGTCGTGCCCTGGTGCCGAAAGGCAGTATCGCGGCGCTCGCCTTCGGTCTGTCGTTCGGTCTTGCCGCATGCGGCGGCAGCGATTCCGGCGATTCGTCGGTGGGCCTGAATCAGGCCCCGGCCGCGACCGGCAGCACCGACGGCGGGACCGCAGGCATTGGCGCCAACCCCGCCGTCGATCCCTCGCAACTGGTATCGCCCGTCAGCCAGGCTCCGGTGGGCCAGCAGACTGTGCGGCCGACGGAAACGCCGCCGGGACAGGATCGCAATCCGCCAAGGCATTGAGGCATTGAGGCATCGATGCATTGAGGCATTGAGGCATTGAGGCATCGAGGGCATTGAGGCACCGCCTTCAGTCTTCGGCTCCCGCCATCGCAGCGCCGATGCGTTTCACTCGATGCGTGCCAGCGGTGCGCCCGCGGCCAGGAACGTACCAGCCGGGGCCTGCCATGTCAGCCGGCCCGTGCGATGCGCGTGGACCTGCATCTCCATTTTCATCGCCTCCATCACGGCGATCAGATCGCCTTCCTTGACCTCGTCGCCGATCGCGACTTTCCACGCCTGCACAGTGCCGGCGATGGGCGACGGCAGCTCGGCCGCGTCGGTGGCATTGGTGGCATTGGTGGCATTGGTGGCGTTGTTGGCATTGATGGCGCCCCCCCGCGCGGCATCCATAGCGCCGTCGCCGGCCGGCGCATTGGCCAATCCGCGAAGCAGCTGAGCCGGCAAGCCCAGCACCATGCGGCGCCCGTCGATCTCGATGGCCGTGTGCAGCAGGCTGCCGTCGGGCTGGGGCTCGGCACGCGCGGCCGCGGCCAGCGGCTCGGCGAAGTCCGATTCGATCCAGCGCGTATGGACCTTGAAACCGTCCACGCCGACGAAATCCGCGTGATCGATCACGGCACGATGGAACGGCAGCACCGACGCCACGCCCTCGATCCGGAATTCGCGCAGCGCACGACGCGCGCGCGCCAAGGCCTGTTCTCGCGTCGCGCCGGTGACGATCAGCTTGGCCATCAGCGAGTCGAAAGTACCGGGCACGACCGAACCGGACTGCACGCCGGAATCGACCCGCACGCCCGGGCCTGAGGGCGCATCGAAGCGCTGCACCGGTCCGGGCGTGGGCAGGAAACCGCGGCCAACGTCCTCGGCATTGATGCGAAACTCGATCGCATGTCCCAGCGGCGCCGGGGTGTCGGTGATCGACAGCGGCAGGCCATCGGCCACGCGCAATTGCTCGACGACCAGATCGACGCCGGTGGTCTGCTCGGTCACGGGGTGCTCGACCTGCAGCCGCGTGTTGACCTCGAGGAACGAGATCGCGCCGCTGGCGCTGAGCAGGAATTCGACCGTGCCGGCGCTGGTGTATTCGGCCGCCGCGCAGATGTCGCGGGCCGCGGCGTGAATGCGCGCACGCTGTTCCTCGCTGAGGAACGGCGCGGGGGCCTCTTCGACCAGCTTCTGGTTCCGGCGTTGCAGCGAGCAGTCGCGCGTGCCGAGCACGACCACGTTGCCATGCCGGTCGGCGAGGACCTGCGCCTCGATATGGCGCGGCTTGTCGAGGAACTGCTCGACGAAACACTCGCCGCGGCCAAACGCGGTGACCGCCTCGCGCACCGCCGAGGCATAGAGCTCCTCGACCTCGTCCATGCGCCACGCGATCTTCATGCCGCGGCCGCCGCCGCCGAACGCGGCCTTGATGATGATCGGCAGGCCGTGCCGTTCGGCGAACGCCAGGACCTCGCTGGCGTCGGCGACCGGCTCGGGCGTACCGGCCACCAGCGGAGCCCCGACCCGCAGCGCGATCTTGCGCGCTTCGACCTTGTCGCCGAGCCGCGCGATCGTCGCCGGCGACGGGCCGATCCACGTCAGCCCCGCGTCGATCACCGCCCGCGCAAAGGCCTCGCTTTCCGACAGGAAGCCGTAGCCCGGATGCACGGCATCGGCGCCGCTGCGGCGAGCGATGTCGAGCAGCTTGGGGATGTTCAGATAAGTGTCGGCTGGACGGTCGCCGTCCAGGCCGTAGGCCTCGTCGGCCAGGCGCGCATGCATCGCGTCGATATCGGCGTTGGCATAGACGGCCACGGAGCCGACGCCATAGTCCGCGCAGGCGCGAACGATGCGAACGGCGATCTCGCCACGGTTGGCGATCAGGACTTTCTTCATCGCGAATCTCGGTACGGGTCTCGGTACGGGTCTCGGTAAAAGAGCGCCCGCTCAGCCGGCGGACGGTTGCAGTTCTTCGAAGGGGCCGATCGGATTGAATCGCAGCCACGCCCCGACCGGAATCTGGCCGGCGCGATCCAGATGGTGAGGCGCCACGGCGCCGATCACCGGATAGCCGCCGGTCAGCGGATGGTCGGCGAGGAACAGGATCGGCTGGCCGCTGGGCGGCACCTGCAGCGCCCCCAGCGCGGTGCCTTCGCTGGGCAGCTCGCCGGTGATGGCGCGTTCCAGCGGCGCCTCGCCCGCCAGCCGCAGGCCCACGCGGTTGGACTGCGGCGTGACCTGCCAGCGTTGCGCGGCCAGCCGCGCGACCGACTCGGGAGTGAACCAGTCGGTGCGCGGGCCCAGCACCACGTCGAGCACGACGTCTTGCTCGATCGTGGGCAGACCGGTGGCGGGCTGCTCGGGCATGCCCACCACTGCGCCGGCCGGCGCAGGCAAGACGCCAAGCACGTCGCCCACCGACAACGGCGCGGGCCCGATGCCGGCCAGCGTATCCGTCGCGCAGCTGCCCAGCACCGGCGCCACGGCAAAGCCGCCGCGTGCCGCCACATAGCAGCGGGCGCCGGCGACCGGCTGGCCGATGCTCAGCGTGTCGCCATCGGCCAGGGCCACCGCCTGATGCGTCGGCACGCGCCATTGGCGGCCATCGGCGGTGCGCACGGTCAGCGGTGCGTCGGCGCCGGTAACGGCCAGCACGGTATCGCCGTCGCTCTGCAGTTGCAGGCCGCCGCCGACGGTTTCGAGCGCGGCGCTGTCGCCTCGATTGCCGACGAGGCGGTTCGCCATCCGCAGCGCCGCCCGGTCGAGCGCGCCCGAGGCCGACACGCCCTGCCCGGCCTGGCCGTGCCGGCCGAGGTCCTGGAATACGGTCTGCAATCCGGTGCCCTTGACCTTCAGTGCCGCGGCGCAGGCCGCACTGCCCGGCTCCTTGCGCAGCGCAGCCGCAGTCCCGGCGTCGGGCACAGGCGCGTCCACGCGCGCCGTCGCCATGTCCGCCGCTGTGTCCGCCGCTGTGTCTGCGGCATCTTCCAGCGTCGCCATATCGACGAAGCGCACCCGATATCCGGGTTGCAGCAGCGCCGGTTGCGCGCGGTCCAGATCCCACATCGCCACCGGCGTCGTGCCGATGATCTGCCAGCCGCCGGGGCTTGCCTTCGGATACACGCCGCTGAAGGTGCCGGCCAGACCCACCGCGCCGGCGGGAATGCGCGTGCGCGGCGTACGGCGGCGCGGCACGTCCAGCGACGGATGGCCGCCGCTGAGGTAGGCAAAGCCGGGCGCGAAGCCGGTGAAGGCCACCGTGTATTCGCTGCCGGTGTGGCGGCGCACGACTTCGTCGGGCGTGATGCCGAGCAGCTCGGCGACCTCGGCCAGGTCCTCGCCGTCATAGCGAACCGGAATCTCGATCAGCGTATGGCTGCGTTCGACCCGCTGCGACAGGTCGCGCGCGGCGATGGCGCGGACAAGCGCGCCTGCGCTGGTCGCCCACGGGCGGTAGTGCACGAGAATCGTGCGCGCGGCGGGCACCAGCTCCGCCACGCCGTGAAGCGGGTCGCGCTGCAGCGAGGCCAGCAGGGCCAGCGTCTGGTCCAGGTCGGCCAGCTCGACCAGCAGCGCATTCGAGGAAACGGGCAGGAAACGCAAAACAAGCTCCAGATCGGGCCTTCTGACTCAGGCGAACGCAGACACCTTGACGCCGTCGCGCTCGAGCGCGTCGCGCACCGCGCGCGCCATCTCCAGCGCGCCCGCGCTGTCGCCATGCACGCAGATCGATTGCGCTTCGACGCGCGCCACGCTGCCATCGATGGCGACCACCGTGCCTTCCCGCACGAGCCGCAACATCCGTTGTGCGACCTCGTCGGCGTCGTGCAGCACCGCGCCCGGTTCGCGGCGCGATACCAGCGTGCCCTGCGGCGTGTAGGCGCGATCGGCGAAGGCCTCGGCAATGACACGCAGGCCCGCATCCCGCGCCCAGCCCACCAGCGGCGAGCCGGCCAGCGCAACCAGCGCCAGTTCGGGATTGAACTTGCAGATCGCGGTGATCACGTCGCGTGCCTGGCGCTCGTCGCTCGCGATGGTGTTGTACAGCGCGCCATGCGGCTTGACGTAGCGCACCGCGGTGCCGACCGTCGCCGCCATCCCCGCCAGCGCGCTGATCTGGTAGAGGACGTCGGCGATCAGGTCCTCGCTGGCGACATCCATGTTGCGGCGGCCGAAGCCCTGCAGGTCCGGATACGAAACGTGGGCCCCCACCGCGACGCCGCGCGCCTTCGCGGCCTTCAGCGTCCGCAGGATGCCGGCCGGATCGCCGGCGTGGAAGCCGCAGGCCACGTTGGCGCTGCTGACGATGTCCAGCATGGCGGCATCGTTGCCCATGCGCCAGGCGCCAAAGCTCTCGCCCAGATCGCTGTTCAGATCGATTTGCATGGCGCCGGACCTCAATGCGCGGGCTCGGCTTCGCCCAGCAGTTCGCGTCCGCGCGTTTCCGGCAGCAGCAGGCAGGCGACGACGACCAGCCCATAGGCGCCGGCGGCGAGATAGCCGATGGCGACGCCCAGCGACATCGTCGCGCCCATATGCCCGATCATCGCCGGGAATACCGAACCGACCGCGCGCCCGAAGTTGTAGCAGAAGCCTTGTCCCGAGCCGCGGATATGGCTCGGATACAGCTCGGTCAGGTAAGCGCCCATGCCGGAGAAGATGCCCGACAGGAAGAAGCCCAGCGGAAAACCGAGCACCAGCATCGCGGCGTCGGTGATGGGCAGCTGCGTGTAGCAGATCACCAGGATCGCCGCGCTGACCGCGAACAGCATGAAGCAGCGCCGGCGACCCAGGTGGTCGGACAGCCAGGCGCTGGTCAGGTAGCCGGCGAACGAGCCGGCGATCAGCACCATCAGGTAGCCGCTGGTGTTCAGCACCGACAGGTTGCGCTCCATCTTCAGGTAGGTCGGCAGCCAGGTCGTCACCGAGTAGTAGGCGCCTTGCATGCCGGTTGCCAGCAGGCTCGCCAGCACGGTCACGCGCAGCACCCCCGGCTTGAAGATCAGCATGAAGTTGTTGCTCTGCCCGGTGACGGCGAGCTTGGCCTGGGTCTCCCGATACACCTTGGGCTCGCTGATGTTGCGGCGGATATAGAGGATGAAGACCGCCGGCAGCACGCCGATCCAGAACAGCACGCGCCACGCGTATTGCTGCTCGAACACCGCGTAGACCGCCCAGAAGGCAATGGCCGACAGGCCCCAGCCCACCGCCCAGCTGCTCTGCACCAGTCCGACGGCCTTGCCGCGATGGCGGGCGCGGATCATTTCGGCGATCAGCACGGAGCCGACCGACCATTCGCCGCCAAACCCGAGCCCCTGCAGCATGCGCGTCACGAACAGCTGCTCGGGCGACTGCGTGAAGCCGCTGAGGAACGTGAAGAAGCTGAACCACAGCACGGTCAGCTGCAGCACGCGCACGCGGCCGTACTTGTCGGCCAGGATGCCGGCCAGCCAGCCGCCGATCGCGGAGCTGATCAGCGCGCCCGTCGCGATATAGCCGGCCTCGGCCTTGGTCATGCCCCATACCAGGATGAAGGTGGGGATCATGAAGGTGTAGATCATGTAGTCGAAGGCATCGACCCCATAGCCGACGAAGGCGGCAAAGAGCGTCTTGCGCTCTTCCTGCGTTGTTTCTTTAAGCCACATGGTTGCGCTCACTCGGGATAACGGCAAAACGTGGGGATGCTCGTCGCGCGGTTTGATGACGCCGCGGCGACGACGTCGAGGCAGTGAGCGAGACCGCCAGACAGCCGCCCCTCCACCGCAGCGCTGTTTGGCAAGGCACGTGCCATGTTGATGTATCTGCACGCATTAACTCAACCACCGTTGATGGATTGTTCAACAATCATTCGTTCGGATCGATTCTGGTATACACCTAGGCCTGCATGGCCGAGCCAAGTCGCACCAATCTGGCGCAGGTTGTTGAACAAAGCTGGGGTAACATCCCGCGATACGGGACACAGCTGATATCGGGCCGACCGATGCCGGGCCGAAGTCCCGTTCCCCTTGCAGCCGACATGACAACCAGTTCCGACGTAAGAAACCTGGCCGAACGGGTCACCGAACAGATCCGCCAGCGCATCCTGCATGGCGACTTCGCGCCCGGGCAGCGCCTGTCCGAAGCCGCGCTCAGCGAAAGCCTGCAGATCTCGCGCAATACGCTGCGCGAGACCTTCCGCGTGCTGACCAAGGAGGGTCTGCTCAAGCACGAGCCCAACCGCGGCGTGGCGGTGGCCATTCCGAGCATCGCGGCGATCATCGACATCTACCGGGTCCGCCGCCTGATCGAATGCCAGGCGATCGCGCAGGCCTACCCCAGCCATCCGGCGAGAAAGCACATGCGGCAGGCGGTGGAAGCGGGATTGCGTTGCCGCGACAGCGGCAATTGGCAGGGCGCGGGCACCGCCAACATGGAGTTCCACATGGCGATCGTGGAACTGGCCGACAGCGAGCGGCTGAACGTGATGTTCTCCCACCTGCTGGCGGAACTGCGGCTGGCGTTTGGCATGCTGCAGGACCCCGAATTCCTGCACGGGCCCTATGTCGAGATGAACCAGCACATCCTCCAGCTGTTCGAGTCGGGCAAGCTGGCCGAGTGTGCCGCGGCGCTGAACGACTATCTGGTGCAGTCCGAGCGCATCGTGCTGTCGGCCTGCGCCAGGCACCCGGTCTTCAAGGGGCGCTGAGCGCGGGCCCGCGAAGGTGCCACCGCGGCGGCAACCTCAGAAATCGATCGTCGTCGAGACCAGGAAGGTGCGCGGAGTGGCGAGCGTCAGGCCATTGGCCGAGGCGGAGGCCCAATAGGACTTGTCGAACAGGTTTTCCACCGCGGCGCGCACGGTCACGCGCTTGCCGGCTGCCTTCAGCGTATAGCGGGCGCCGATGTCGGTCCGCGTCCAGGCCGGTATCCGCTGCCGGTTCGCGGCGTCGAGATACTGCGACGTCGAGCGCAGTACGCGCGCCGACAGCGTCAGCCCCGCCAGGAAGGGCGTGTCCCACTCCACGCCCGCGTTCAGGTTGTAGCGCGGCGTGCCCGGGGCGACGTTGCCGTTGTTGGCCGGTTCCGCCGTTTCCCTGAGCCGGCCGTTCAGATACATCGCGCCGGCCAGCACCCGCACGCCCTGCACCGGTTCGCCGAACACATTCCACTCCAGGCCGGTATTGCGTTGCTTCCCGGCGACCGAAAAGACATTGGTGGCCGGGTCCGTCAAGCCGGTGGGCTGCTCGATGCGGAACGCACTGAGCGTGGTCGCGATGCTGCCGAAATCCACCTTGACGCCCGCCTCCAGTTGCCTGGACTTGATCGGCGCAAACATCTGTTCGGCGTTGGCCGCGGTACTGGGCGCCGTGGGCCCCTGGCTCAGGCCCTCGATGTAGTTGCCGTAGAACGAGACCTGCTTCCAGGGCCGGACCACCAGCGCCACCGCCGGCGTGACGGCACGTTCGTCATAGAGGCTGGTGACCTGCCCGGTGGCGTCGAACGAATCGGACTGGACGCGCTGCAGGCGCGCGCCCAGCGTCAGCTGGATCCGTTCGTCCAGCGCGGAAATCGTGTCGGCCAGCGCCAGGCTGGAAAGCTCGGTCTCTTCCGCCTTGGGTACATCCGAACTCAGGCCCGCGAAGGACGGCCGCGGCGCCACGACCGGGTTGTACAGGTTCGAGCGGATCGTGCCGAAGTTCTGCCGCAGATTGCCGGCCTCGAGATGAAACACCGAGGCGCTCACGTTCAGCTGGTGGCGCAGCGGTCCGGTGGCGAAGCGCGCGCGGGCACCGATCTCGCCGGTGTACGCGTCTTCCTCGCGCAGGAAACGGAACGGCGCGCTGGCAAAGTTGCCGGCGGCGTCGCGCGCGGCGACCGCCATGCGCAGGAACTCGTAGCGCCCGCGGCGGGCACCGAAGGCGCCATACACCTCGAGGTCGTCGCTCACGTCGTACTCGCCGCGCAGCGCCACGTAGCTGTCGCGCGTGTCGGCGAAGGTCCAGGGCTGGGCATAGTTGCGGTGAATGCGCGAGGCATCGGGCAGCGGCACGCCCGCCGCCGCGGTCACCCGCTCCTGCGGCGCGTCGCCATTCTGCTGCTGATAGCCGAAATCGGCCGACAGGCGCAGCCGCGTGCCACGGTAGTCCAGCCCGAGCGTTGCCAGGCTGCGCTCCAGCGACTGCGGATCGACCGAGGTGTCGCCGTTCTTGTACGCGGCGTTGAAGCGCACGCCGAACTCCTGCCGCTCGCCAAAGCGGCGCGCCACGTCGGCATGTCCGCCGAAGGTCGAGTCCGATGCGTACCCCAGCGTGAACTGATTCACCGCCTCTGCCGGCGCGCGCTTGGACACCACGTTGATGGCGCCGCCCACCGCGCCGCTGGGGGCCATGCCGTTGAGCAAGGCGCTCGGTCCCTTCAGGATCTCGATGCGCTCGGCCGCTTCCACCGCCACCGCATAGGTGGGCAGCACGCCATAGAGGCCGTTGAGCGCGATGTCGCTGTTCAGCACCGGGAAGCCGCGGATCGAGAACTGGTCGAAGCGCCCGGCGCGCGGGTTCACGTTGCGCACCGAGGCATCGTTGTTGACGACATCGGCGATGCTGCTGGCCTGCTGCGCCTGGATCAGCTCCTGCGTGTACGCCGTCAGGCTGAACGGCGTGTCCATGATGTCGCGATTACCCAGCAGGCCCAGGCCGCCGCCCGTCGCGACCTGGCCGCCCGGGTAAGCGGGCGCAACGCGCTCCGCCGTGGCGGAGGCGGTGACCGTGACGGGCTGGAGCTCGACCTCCGCCGCCGGCGCTGCCTGGCGCCGGCGCAGCGTGTACGCCCCGCTGCCGGTCGCGGCCAGCTCGAGGCCCGTTCCATGCAGCAGCCGCGCGAAACCCGCCTGGACGTCATAGGTGCCGTTCAGGCCTTCGCTGCGCAGCCCCGCCACCAGCCCCGACCGGAACGACAGCGGGACGCCGGCCTCGATGGAGAAGCGCGCCAGCGTATCGCCAAGCGGTCCGGGCGGAATCGCGTAGCTGCGCGGGGAGGACGCGCCGCCCGGGACAGCGGCCTGGGCCAGCGCGGCGTCCGGCACGGCCAGCGTGGCGCAGAGGCTCAATGCGGTGCCGGACAGGGCACGCGACAGCGCCCGCGTCAGCACGCTTTGCTTGGGAGAAAACCGGGAATTGCAGGGGATTGCCACGAACATGTTCCTTTCCGACACCAGTGACCAGTCGACGATCGGACCGGTGCCCGCTGGGGCGGGACCGGCCTACAACAGGTACACCGGGCGAGAGGAAAAAAGGGGCCACGTGCAGCGAGCGCAAGGGGGGGCCGGGAACGCATGAAGCGGGCTGGCGGCGCATGGGCCGTGCCCGCGGCGCATGAGCCGTGCCTGCGGCGCATGAGCCGGGCTGGCGGCGCATGAAGGCGGGCCGGCTGGCTCGCCCCGGGCCTATGTACTATCGCGAGGCGCCGGCGTCGCCGGGCTCGAGCATGACCCAGTAGCGGGTCCGCCGGCGCACCCGGATGCCCAGCGTCTCGGCCAGCAGGTCCAGGCTGCGGTCCGTGTCCCGCAAGGGGAAGGCCCCGGTCACGCGCAGGTCGGCGATGGCCGGATCGCAGCGCACGATGCCGGGGCGATAGCGCGCCAGTTCCTCGGCCAGCGCCTCCAGCCGCAGATTGCGCGCGGCCAGCATGCCGTGCGCCCACGCCGCACCCAGGCCGTCGAGCGCGGCGCCGGATGCCGTCTCCCCGGCGCCGAAGCGCAGCCATTGCCCGCTGTCCACCCGCAGCGGCGCGCCGTCGCGGCGCAGCCGAACCTCCACCGCTCCGTGATAGACCTCCAGCTGGCTGGCGTCGGACTGCCGGCGAACGACGAAGCGCGTCCCGAGCGCGCGCAGCACGCCGTCCGGCGTCTCGACGACGAAGGGCCGGGGCACGGCGGCCGGGTCCGGCTCGGTGTCGATCAGGATGCGGCCCGCCCGCAGCTTGATCAGGCGCGTGCTGTCGGAATAGGACACGTCGATCGCGCTGTCCGTGTCCAGCGCGACCCGCGTGCCATCGGCCAGCCGTACCTCGCGGGTTTCGCCGACTGCCGTACGGATGCCGGCGGTCATCGCCTCCCACGGGGCGAATCGCCAGGCCAGGCAGGCGGCCGGGGCGCCCACCAGCATCAGGGCGAGCTTGCGGGTGGCTCGGCGCCGCTGTTCGCGCGCGAGTCCCGCCAACGCCGTGCGCCGCAACGCGGCCGGCACGCTGTCGAACGTGCCGAGCACCTGCTGCGCCTGGTGCCAGGCCCGGGCATGCGCGGGACTGCGCGCGCACCAGGCGTGCAGTTCGGCCAGTTGCGCGGCGTCGTGCGGATCCGACTGAATGCGTACCATCCAGTCGGCCGCCTCGGCCAGGATGCTGGCGGGCACCGTCCCCGCCCCACGGTCGCGGCTCATATCGCCGACAGGCAGGCGAGAAAGGCGTCGCGCATCTGCCGCTTCACGGTTCGCAGCGAGATGCCTTGCCGCGCCGCGATCTCCGCGTAGGTCAGGCCGTCCAGCTGCGACAACAGGAAGATCTCGCGCGCTCGCACGGGCATGGCGCACAGCATCGCGTCGATCCGGTGCAGGGCCTCGAGCACCAGTGCCCGCGTCTCGGGCGAAGGCGCCAGCGCTTCAGGCAGCTGGGCGAGGCTGTCCAGGTAGGCCTTCTCCACCGCGCGTCGACGGTAGAGATCGACCACCAGCCCCTTGGCCACGTGGGTCAGAAAGGCACGCGGCTCGGACAGATGGTCGAGTGCGCGTGGGCCGGCATAGACCCGGAGGAAGGTGTCGTGCGCCACATCGGCCGCCTCGCAGTCGTTGCCGAGGCGCTTGCGCAGCCAGCCATGGAGCCAGCCGTGATGATCGCAATAGAGTGCGTGCAGTGTCGTGCTTCGGCTCGGAGCGGGCATGGGCGGAACAGGATGGGAACGGCCAGAAAACCGCGCAGATGATAATACATCTCATTTCCCGGCAGACGATTTCTTGCGCCCTGCCCTACATCACCCGTCCGAACCACCACAGCGACAGCAGCGCCGCACCCGCCGCCAGCACCGCGCCAAACGCGGCGAACAGTGCGGTGATTTCCGCCTGCTCGGTCTTGCCTAGCGTCAGCTTGGCGTTGATCGCGCGATACACCTGCTTGAGCCTGGCGGCGTCCTCCAGCCGGAAGTATTCGGCGCCGGTGGTATTGGCCACTTCCTTCAGCACGGCCTCGTCGAGCTTGACGCGCGCCGACCAGCCGTCCGCCGACAGCACGACGCCCTGGGTCGTGCCCACGCCGACGGTATAGACGCGCACCCCATAGGAGGCCGCCAGTTCGGCCGCCTGCACCGCGGTCGGACCGGCGTTGCTTTCGCCGTCGGAGAACACGACGATCGCGCCGGCGGCATAGGAGCCCGGGGCGGCGGCGCCCTCTTGGTCGGCAGAGTTTTGTCCTCCTCCCTGGCCCGCGCCCGGGCTCGCTCCCTGCCCCAGTCCCGCTGCGCCGAACGGGTTGCCGAGCGCGCCGCGTTTCTTCAGCGGCGAGGCATCGCCATCCATCAGGCGTCCGGCGTCCTCGGTCGCTTCCGGCCGCAACGCCGTCAGCGCGATCAGCAGGCCGTTGCCCAGCGCGGTGCCGCCCTGTGGCTGCAGGCGGTCGATGGCCGTGGCCACGTCCTGCTTCGTGCGGCTCGGCGCCTGCGCGACGGCCGATGTTCCCGCCATCGCGACCAGGCCGACGCTGACGCCCGCGGGCTTCGCCTCGAGCAGCCCCTTGGCGGCCTGTTGCGCGGCGCGCAGCCGGTTCGGTTGCACGTCCTTCGCGCGCATGCTGCCGGACAGGTCGATGACCAGCATCACGGTCTCGATGCGCGAGGGCAGCACCAGCAGCGCATGCGGCCGCGAGATCGCGACGATCAATGCGGTCAACGCGAGCAGGATCAGCACCGGGGACACATGCCGGCGCCAGCCCGCGACGCCGCGGTTGGCGAAGCCGACGGTCTTCAGGGCGGGATAGTGAACCGCCGCGCGCCGGCGCCGTGCGTCCAGCCACAGGTAGGCGAGAGCCAGCACGGGGACCAGCGCCAGCAGCCACAGCATCCTGGGCCACAGGAAGCTGATGGCGGGCAGCCGGGTGATCGCCTCGCTCACGCCGTCCATGCGGCCCCCTTCTTCGCTTCCTTGCTTGCCCCTGCATTCGCGCCCGCACTTGCGCCCGCATTGCCCCCCGCGCTGGGGCCCGCGTTGCCGGCTTTCGGCGCCGTGCCCTTTGCCGTGCCCTTCGCCGTGCCTTGCCGATGACGACGCTGCCGCGAGAACTCCAGCAGGGCCAGGTCCAGCCGGGCATCGGTCGACAGCGTCAGGCAATCCACGCCGGCCCGGGCAAAGCCCAGCCGCAGTTCTTCCTCGCGCGCCTGCGCGGCCGCCACGAAGCGCTTGCGAAAGGCCGGGTCGTGCGTGTCGACGAACATCTGCTCGCCGGTCTCGGCGTCCTGCAGCACCAGCAAACCCAGATCGGGCAGCGCCTGCTCCAGGGGATCGACCAGCCGCACGGCCACCACCTCATGGCGCCTGGCCAGCATCGCGAGCGAGGCCTGCCAGCCCGGATCGCTGATGAAGTCCGACACCACGAACACCACCGATCGCCGCCTGGCGACCGCCCGTGCATGGTCGAGCAGGCCGCGCAATCGTGTGTGGCCCGGCGAGGCGGCCGGCGTGGCGTGCATGCGGTCGAGCAGGTGCAGCAATTGCCGGCGCCCGGCACGCGCCGGCACCACCGACGCGGTCACATCGGCCGCGCCGTTGTAGAGCACGGCGCCGACGCGGTTGCCATAGCGCGTCAGCAGCAGCGCCATCACGGTGGTGAAATCGCTCAGCAGGTCGCGCTTGCGGACCTCGCCCGAGCCGAACTCGACGGAGCCGCTCAGGTCGAGCAGGAACCAGGCCGCGATCTCCCGATCCTCCTGGAACATCCGCACATGCGGCGTCTGCAGCCGGGCGGTCACGTTCCAGTCGATGTGCCGGACGTCGTCGCCGGCCTGGTATTCGCGCAGGTCGGCCAGGTCCAGCCCGAAGCCGCGAAACAGCGTGCGGTAGTCGCCCTGCAGCATGCCGTCGAGGCGGCGCACCACGGTCCATTCCATGCGGCGCAGCAAGGCATCGGTGCGGCCCGCGCCGACACCCCGGGGCGCGCCGGGCGCGGCCTTGTCCGAAGCGGCGTCCGGGCCGGACCGGCGCCTACCGCGCAGCCGCCCGAACATGGGATTCCAGCGGACGTTCGGGAACCGGCATGGCCTGCACGATGCGGCCGATCAAGGCATCTGGGGTGATGCCGTCGGACATCGCCTCGTAGGACAGCGACAGCCGATGGCGCAACACGTCGGGCACCAGATCGATCACGTCTTCCGGCACCGCATAGTGCCGGCCGCGCAGCAGCGCCAGCGCGCGCGCGCCTTCGATCAGGCCGATGGTGGCGCGCGGACTGGCGCCGAAGGTCACGTAACGGTCCAGATCGTCGAGCCCGTAGCTGGCCGGCCGGCGCGTGGCCGAGACCACGCGCACCGCGTACTGGATCAGGCCGGGATCGACGTACACCGCGCGGCATTCCTCCTGCAGCGCGGTCAGCTGCTCGGGCGTGGCGATCGGGCTCACGTCGATCCGCGGACCAGTGACGCGGTTGACGATCACGACCTCTTCGTCCTCGCTCGGATAACCCACCAGCACCTTCATCATGAAGCGGTCGACCTGCGCCTCCGGCAGCGGATAGGTGCCTTCGGTCTCGATCGGGTTCTGCGTGGCCATGACCAGGAAGGGCATCGGCACCCGATGAGTTTCGCCAGCGATGGTGACCTGCTTTTCCTGCATCACCTCGAGCAATGCGCTCTGCACCTTGGCCGGCGCGCGGTTGATCTCGTCGGCCAGCAGCAGATTGGCGAAGACCGGCCCGCGCACCGTGGAAAACTCGCCGGTCCCCTGGTGGTACATGCGCGTGCCGACCAGGTCGGCCGGCAGCAGGTCCGGCGTGAACTGGATCCGCTTGAAGGTCCCGCGCATCGTTCTCGCCAGCGTATTGACGGTCAGCGTCTTGGCCAGCCCCGGCACGCCTTCCACCAGCAGATGCCCGCCGGCAAGGATCGCCACCAGTACCCGCTCGAGAAAATGGTCCTGGCCTACGACCACGCGTTTGACCTCGTACAGCAGGCGCTCCATCAGGTTGGCGGTTTCGATGGCGTCCCGGGCTTGGTCGTTCATGGGCCTCTCGCTGTGGTGTGGAATTCTGTAGGGAAGGCTAGAAGGGCGAAGCGCCGACGGAGCCGCCCGCGCTTTCGATGGTGATGGCAAACCCGATGCCAAGGAAATTGCCGCTCTGGTTGGGATTGAGGATGGCGGTGACGATTCCCACCACCTCGCCCTTCATGTTGACCAGCGGCCCGCCCGAGTTGCCCGGATTGGCGGCGGCATCGAACTGGATCAGCTTGTCCAGCTGCTGCTTCTCGTCGGGGGACACGAACTGCCGGTCGAGCCCGGACACCACGCCGGCCGTCACCGACGGGCCGATGCCGAACGGAAAGCCGACCGCGACCACCTCGCTGCCGGGCGCCAGTTCGCGGCTGGAACCGAGCGTCGCGGGCGGCAGGTCGTCGGGAATCGATCTGGGCTGCAGGATGGCGAGGTCCTTCTCCGGCACGGCCTGCAGCACGGTGGCCTCGGCGGTATGCCCGTCGTGGAAGCGGACCTCGACGCGGCGGGCGCCGGCGACGACGTGGTAGTTGGTCAGGATCACGCCGCTCTCGGTGACGACCACGCCGGTGCCAATGTGCCGGCCGTCGGGCAAGGCGTCGGGCGCGACCTTGTCGCTGGGGGCCTTGTCGCCGGGGGCCTTGCCCTTTGCGGTCTCGTCGCGCGGCGTGCGTTTGGAAGGGGCGGAGGATTCGGGCGGCCTGGCGGGGCGATCGCGTCCTGCCTTGTCGGCGCGCGGCTTTTCCGCGGCGGTATCGGCGGCCGGATAGCTGCGGACCTCGACCACCGACTGGCGGATCGCCTCGGCGGCGCGGGCGGCGCGCGAAGGCAGGTCCTTGTTGTTCAGCGTGTGGAGCACGGCCGAATCGATGTCCGACTGCGTCAAGACGCGCTGTTTCGGCTGCAACAGCCAGGCGGAGCCGATGCCGGCGGCGAAGACGAGTGCGATCGCCGCCAAGGCTGTTCCGTAGATCGTCACCCGTTTCATCGCCACCCCGAGTTCACGCGTCGGAAACTACAGTACCATCGATCTTAACCACGCGCCAAGGAGCAGGGCATGCAGTTTCTCTGGCCTCAAATGCTCTGGCTGCTGCTCGTGCTTCCCGTGCTGGCAGCGGCTTACTTCTACGTGCTCGCCCGGCGGAGGAAGGCCGCTCTGCTCTACGCCAGCCTCACCCTGCCGCGCGCGGCGCTCGGTCCCCGGCAATGGCTCCGGCGCCACCTCCCTCCCCTGCTCTTCTGGCTGTCGCTCGGCACCGCGCTGCTCGCCTGCGCGCGGCCCAGTGCGACGATCACGCTGCCGGCCGACACCATCACGCTGGTGCTTGCGATGGACGTCTCGCGCAGCATGGAAGCGACCGATGTCGCCCCGACCCGCCTCGCCGCCGCACAGCAGGCCGCCATGAATCTCGTCATCGGGCTGCCGGCCAAGGTGCGGCTCGGCATCGTGTCGTTCGCCGGGACCGCGTCGGTGGTGCTCAGTCCAACCGACAACCGGCAGGACATGCTCGAGGCGATCGAGCGCTTCCAGCTTCAGCGAGGCACCGCGACCGGCAGTGGCCTGATCGAAGCGCTGGCGGTCCTGTTCCCGAACGATGGCATCGACCTGGAGGCGGTGCTGTTCGGCGACGCGTCGGAACCGCCGGAGAATCAGGGCAGGCCGCTGGACGAATCGGCCGCGGCCGACGCTCTGCGCCAGAAACGCGCCAGGCGCGAGGAACGGCCTGCGGCCGAACCCGGCTCCTATCGGCACGGCGCCGTGATCCTGCTCAGCGACGGCCGCCGCACCACCGGCCCCGACCCCGTCATCGCCGCCCGCATGGCCGCCGAACGAGGCGTGCGCGTCTATACCGTCGGCTTTGGCTCCCGCGACAGCACGACGGCCGGCGGTTCGGGTTCCGTCATGTCTTACTACATGCAGCTCGATGAACCCGCGTTGCGCGCGGTCGCCAAGATCACCGGCGGCGAATATTTCCACGCGGGCTCGGAAGCCGATCTCAGCCAGGTCTATCGCCAGTTGAACACGCGCTTCGCGCTGGAGCGCCGGGAAACCGAGGTCGGGGCGTTGTTCGCGGCGGTGGCGGTGCTGCTGCTGATGGCGGCGAGCGGGCTGTCGATCCTCTGGTTCCGGCGCTGAGGTTTGGCGATGTAGAGGAAACGGTAAGTCGCGGCGCTCCCAGTAGATGAATTGGCAAGAACCGGCGCGCTCAGTAGATGAATTGGTAAAGCGCGACCTCCCGAGTGGATGAATTGGCAAGTTCAGTAGAAGGATTGGTAAGCCGTCATTGGTAAGCCATCGCCGCCTCCCGCTGCGCCCCCGCTAAGCCGCCAACCGATATTCGAAGAACGGCCGCTCCCGGTCGTCCAGGATCGCGTGCAGCGCGGCCAGATCGCCGGGGTCGGGATTGAGCCAGGCGTCCACGTGCTCTGGCTTGATCGGAATGACGCAACGGTCATGGCCGGCCGCGGCGACTTCCGGGGGCGGCTCGTCGGTGATCGCGGCAAACGAATACAGATCCGGCTCGCCGGCCTCGCCTTTGTGATGCGACCAGAGGCAGGCGATCAATAGATCCTGCGGCGGCTCCGGACGGAACTCGAGGACAACGCTCTGCTCCTTTTCGTCCGGGCCGAGCTCGCGGCGCTCCAGCCGGTGCCGGGCCACGTGTTCATGAAAGGCGCGGATCGGCAGGATGCCGTGGCGATAGCCAAACAGCTGGCGCCACGCCGTCTCGAGATTGTCGCGGCGCGCGTTGTAGGTGCCGGGCTTCTTTCTTTCCATGGCGACGTCCCAGCCGGGCAGCCGGCAGCGGTAGCGCATCGGTACGATCACGCGCTGGCCGTCCATCATGATCATCACGGGCGCGTAATAACCCGGGAAGATCATCGCGTCCTCCGGCACCGGCACCGCACGCTGCAGGTCGGCCAGGTTCTGCTGCAGGCGGGCGATCTTGTCGGCGGCGATGCGCTGCTCGTTCTCGGCCTTGCGGGTGGGCCGGCCGGCAAGCGCGCGCTCCGCTTGCGCAAGGCGGGTCTTCTGGCGAAACAGCTCGGCCTCCAGCGCATTGGCCTGTTCGCGGTCGCCCGCGGCGATCAGCGCCGCGAGCTCGCGCTCCTCGTCGGAGCTGGAACCGGCCTGCGCGAAGGCCATGCGCATCGCCTTGGGCACCTTTTGCCATTCCTGGTCCTTGCGCTTCTGCCAGAACAATTCGAAGAACTGGCGAAGGCTCATCACCGCGCCGTATTCGCGCGTGAATTTCCTGAAGTCGGCCTTGATCTGCGCGGCGTAGCGCATCGGCCTCTCCCCTTGACGGCCACGATGACGCCATCCTCGCAGGCTTCGGTGGCGGCGGACATCGGTATTGAGCCGGGGCTCCCGCCGCACGAGGTCAAGGCTTGAGGCCGGGCGGCATGGCGCCGGCCAACCTTGCCGCCTTGTCCCGCGGGAAATCGGCCTCGCAAACGCGATAGCGCCTATAATACTGTATATCCATACAGTATCACCGCCCGATGGAACTGCTCACCAAGCTGGAAATCCTGGCCGACGCCGCCAAGTACGACGCCTCGTGCGCCAGCAGCGGCGCGCCGAAACGGGATTCGCTCGGCAAAAGCGGACTGGGCGCCAGTACCGGCGCGGGCATCTGCCACAGCTTCACGCCCGACGGGCGCTGCGTCTCGCTGCTGAAGATCCTGCTGACCAACTTCTGCCAGTACGACTGCCAGTACTGCGTCAACCGCCGCTCCAGCAACGTGCCGCGGGCGCGCTTCTCGCCGCGCGAGGTGGTCGACCTGACGCTGGACTTCTACCGGCGCAACTATATCGACGGGCTCTTTCTCAGTTCCGGCATCATCCGCAGCGCCGACTACACCATGGAGCAGCTGGTCCAGGTCGCGCGTTCGCTGCGCGACGAACACCAGTTCCGCGGCTATATCCATCTGAAGACGATTCCGGACGCCGACCCCCGGCTGATCTCGCAGGCCGGGCAGTATGCCGACCGGCTCAGCGTCAACATCGAGCTGCCCACCGACGGCGGGCTGCAACGGCTGGCGCCGGAGAAGAACGCGCATACGATCAAGCGTGCCATGGGCTCGATCCGCCTCGCGCAGGAGGAGGCGGAGAGCGACAGGCAGGCGCCCGGCCGCACGCCGGCCGGGCAAAGCACGCAGATGATCGTGGGCGCGGACGATGCCGACGACCGCACCATCCTGCAGACCGCGCAGACGCTGTACGGCGCGTACAAGCTCAAGCGGGTCTATTACTCGGCGTTCAGCCCGATTCCGGACAGCCCCTCAGGCCTGCCCGCGCAGGCGCCGCCGTTGCTGCGCGAGCATCGGCTGTATCAGGCCGACTTCCTGATGCGCGGCTACGGCTTCCAGGCCGAGGAGCTGTTCCAGGCCGGCGGCGACCTGCCGCTGGACATCGATCCGAAGCTGGCCTGGGCGTTGGCGCATCGCGAGTCGTTTCCGGTCGACCTGAACCGCGCGCCGCAGGCCCTGATCGCCCGGGTGCCCGGCATCGGCATGCGCAACGCGAAGCGGCTGGTGGAGCTGCGCCGTTCGCGCGCGATCCGCTATCAGGACCTGGCGCGGCTGCGCTGCCCGATGGACAAGGTCAAACCCTTCGTCGTGGTGCAGGACTACCGGCCGGCGCTGGCGGATTCACCGTCCGAACAGTTGCGGCGGGCGCTGTCACCGGCGCCCGTGCAGCTGGCCTTGCTATGAGCGGCGCAGGACCGCGCACGCTGGTGGTCGAGTGCGGCGTTGAGTGCAGCGTCGATGGCGGCGTCGATGGCGGCTACGCAAGCTGGCGCGCGCAGGCCTTGCGGGCGCTGGCGGCGGGCTGGCCGCCGGAGACGGTCACATGGACGGAGCGCGGCTCGGCGGCAAGCGGGGGAACCGAACAGCTGATGCTGCTCGGTCCCGGCGCCGCACCGGTCTCGGGAGACGACGCACCGGTCCCAGGCGACAACGCGCCGGTCTCGGGAGACGACGCGGTGCCGGCAGCCCGCCCGGACACCACGGGCGCCGCCCCGGACGTGCGCGTGTCCAAGGCATTGGCCGCCCTGCTGCAGCACGCCGCGCGTTACCGTTCGCCGCAACGCTGGGCGTTTCTTTACCGGGTGCTGTGGCGATGGTGCCAAGGCGATCGCGCCGTAGCTTCCGCCGCCGATGAAGACGGCGCGCGGCTGCATGCGATGGCCAAGGCCGTGCGGCGTGCCCACCACGACATGATTGCCTACGTGCGCTTTCATCGGCGCGGCGGCGACGGCATGCCGCAGTACCTGGCCTGGTATGAGCCCGAGCACGACGTGCTGGCCGACGCCGCCGACCACTTCGCGCGCCGCATGGGCGGCGCGTCGTGGTGGATCGGCACGCCGCAAGGCGCGGCGCTGTGGGACGGGCATGCGTTGCAGTTCTCCGGGACACCGGCCGATGCGTTGGCCACCGCCGATTTCGCCGCGCTCCGAGCGGGCGCGGCCGCCGACGACATCGAGCCGTTGTGGCTCC
>Ga0065721_10004215_pt1 | contig 35247 bp, 34 predicted proteins | sample Mesricmetagenome_FD_59108 | JGI IMG/M metagenome (GOLD analysis project Ga0065721, IMG submission 59108) | Mesophilic microbial community from rice straw/compost enrichment Sample: eDNA_1 v2 (version 2) | ecosystem: Engineered > Solid waste > Grass > Composting > Bioreactor | place: USA: Davis... | reverse complement strand
AATTTTGTCGTTCAATTGCCTGATATCATCTGCTGTTAATAGCATAAAGGGGGTTTAGTGTGATTGATTGATAATCAGTTAAGAAAAATCCGCAAAACCCTTTGCAAGATGCTTGCCAACTTACGAAAACCATAGCAAAAACAATAAAATAACCGGGCCAGTTTTAACGCAGGAACGAAATTTGCTATTTCAGCGGTTAACACACGGGTTATACGACCCCAAATCCATTACTTTTAAACCGAAAACAAATGAAAATTTACGCATTACTTCTGTTTTTAATTGGAACCATTGCCTTTAGCTGTCAAAAAGACGACGACGACGATCCCGATGCAGGTAAATCAAAAACCGAACTCATTACCAGCGCCACCTGGCGTTACGACACCATCAGGCTGGACGTAAACAAAGACGGCACCCCGGATACTGAGTTGCCACCAGATTATATCGAAACCTGTGTCACCGACAATACCCTCACCTTTCATTCAGGCGGTCATGGTGTGCACGATGAAGGCGCTACCAAATGCGACGGCGCCGATCCGCAATCCACCGATTTTACCTGGGAGTTTAAGAACAACGAACAAATATTAAGCAGCCCCGATCCTATTTTTGGCGGCTTCAGCGGCGATACCAAAATAACCGTACTTAGTGCTTCCAAACTACAGCTACAAAGAGAAATGTCGGTGCCTGTTATTGGTTCTGTGAATATAGTACTGGATCTGAAACATTAAATGCATATATAAGTGTTTAGCGCCTTCCATTTTATGGAAGGCTTTTTTATGTATGCCGGGCAATAAAAAACCTGGCCGGGTGTTTATAGGAAAGTCCTAACCCATGCTTAACCAATAAAAACCATATATCATGATTAAACCCTTTACAAAGGCGCTTACCCTCCTTTTCCTTTCTGCCACACTGTTTACAGCCTGTAAAAAAGATAAAGAGGAAACGCTGACGGTTTCAGAGGAAACGCTACCGGGAGTCTATACCCTGGGGTCAATAAAAATAGGCGGCGAAGATGTTACCAACCAGTTAGGAATTGACGCCTGCGAAATAGACAATCAATACACCATTCGCGCCGACAATACCTATAAATATGAAGATGTAGGAAAAAAATGCGATCCCGTTGACGATTACGAAGGCCTTTGGTTTTTAGATAACAATGTACTTGAATTCGATGGTTGGGAAGGCCCAATTAAAAAGCTAACCAACAAGGCGCTGGTCATCGAGCAGGTAGAATCAGGCATTACTTATACAATAACTTTCAATAGAAAATAAAAAAAGGCCGTCCCGACATGTGTGTCGGGACAGCCTTTTTTACGACAAATATTTTCCAACGATAGGCACCCTTCTGCCCACACCAAAGGCCTTACTGCTCACCCGTATAATCGGACAAAACTGGTTACGTTTATACTCATTCGTATTGACCAGTTTCAACACCCGCCTCACCAGCGCTTCATCGATACCCATGGCAATGATTTCTTTCGGTCCCTTTCTATTTTCTATGTATTGATACAGTACTTTATCCAGCAAAGGATAATCCGGCAGGCTGTCGCTGTCTTTTTGATTGGGGCGCAGCTCGGCCGAAGGCGCCTTGGTAATGATGTTCTCAGGAATGATCTCGCCATTGCGGTTCAGGTATTTGGCCAGCGCATATACCTGTGTTTTATATACATCCCCCAACACACTCAGTCCGCCGGCCATATCGCCATACAAGGTGCCATAGCCCGTGGCCAGCTCGCTTTTATTGGAAGTATTCAGTAATATATAACCGAATTTGTTCGAAATGCTCATCAACAGGTTGCCGCGCGAACGGCTTTGGATATTTTCCTCGGCCAGGCCAAAGGGCGAATCGCCAAAAACCGGTTTTAATGTTTGCAGGAAGGTATCGTAGATATCTTTGATGGGTATGATATCATAAGGATTACCCAGGTTCCTGCTCAACTGCTCGGCATCGGATACAGAATGACCTGTTGAAAATTCAGAGGGCATCAACACTGCCCTTACATTTTCGCGACCCAGTGCTTTACAGGCCAGCGCCAGGGTTACAGCGCTGTCAATGCCACCCGACGAACCCAGTATGGCTTTGGTAAAACCCATCTTGCGGAAATAATCACGTATACCGAGTAACAAGGCATCTTTTATTTCGGCTATATTCTTTTCAGAAGTAAGATAGTCGATGATGCGATCAGGATCGTTCAGCTTCGATACCCGCATTTCTTTATCAAATTCGGGAACGGCTTTTAATGGTTTGCGTTTGACTTTTTGTGTATCTATCTCTTCAAGGTCAACGATGGCAAAATCTTCTTCGAAATATTTCATTTCCTTCACCACCTGGCCGCCGGCATCCATTACCAGGCTGCCACCGTCAAAAACGACCTCGGTTTGCGAGCCAACGGCATTGCAATAAAACATCGGCAGGCCATACTTGATCACATTGGCGCGTACAATTTCTTTGCGATCTTCTTCATGATCGTAATCGAATGGCGAGGCAGAGATATTGATCATAAGATCGGGCTGTTGCTGCACCAGCGCATCCATGGGGCAGATGCGGTACAGCGGGTTATCGCCCAGGTTCCAGATATCTTCACAAATGGTAAGGGCGATCTTTTTGCCTTTAAACTCGATCACATTCCATTCATAACCCGGTTCAAAATAGCGGTATTCATCAAACACATCATAGGTGGGCAACAAGGTTTTATGTGCAACGCCCACTACCTTTTTATCGTACAATAGCCAGGCTGCATTAAACAGGTCTTTGCCTTCCTTTTCGGGATTGCGTTGCGGGCTGCCGACAATTACGCCAATGGTATCGGCCTGTTCCTTGATGATATCGATGGCTTTATAACATTCGGTAATAAAATCGTCGAACTCGAGAAAATCGCGCGGGGGATAACCGCATATACTTAGTTCTGAAAATACCACCAGGTCGGCCTTGCGGCTTTTGGCGTATTGTATAGCCCCCATGATCTTGCGGGTATTGTCTTCAAAATTCCCGATATGATAATTCTGCTGTGCAATGGCTATCTTCATCTGATTTTGTTATGGTTTTCAATGGCTTTGCAAGCCCGGCCCCATGGTTTATCAGGCGAAAATACGTCAATGCCGCATCAGTTACAAGGGCCGGCATTATACCCTATCTTGCGGCCTGATTACAACATATTTATAATAAATCACGTTTGTTTGGCATGAAGAAGGCAATTGTTGTTTTACTGGCTTTGTCCACCCTGCTGGCATGTAAAGACAAGAACATTCCCGATGTATCCGGCATCAATGTTGAGCTGGCCGTACACCGTTTCGAACAGGATTTTTTTGCCCTCGATACCACGCAGGTAATGGCCTCGCTGGAGCAACTGGGTGAAAAGTATCCTATGTTCCTGGGCGATTTTTTATACAATATCATGGAGCTGCCGCCGGTTACCGATACCAGCACCCAGGTGTTGAACCTCATCAAAAAATTTATTGCCGATTATGCCTTTGTAAAAGATTCGGCCAGTGCCGTATTTAAAAATTTCAATCCTATTGAAGAAGAGGTGAAGCAGGGTTTGCGTTTTGTAAGCTATTATTTCCCTGCTTATAAACTGCCGCAGAACCTGATCACTTTTATTGGACCTATGGAAGGGTACAGCGATGTGATCACCCGCGAAGGGCTGGCCGTGGGTTTGCAATTGCATATGGGCAGTAATTTTTCGTTGTATCAAAGCGCCCTGGGGCAATCGGTTTTTCCTACTTATATATCCCGACGTTTTACGCCGGCTACCATACCGGTGAATTGTATGAAAAACATCATCGATGATATAGCGCCGGAAAGATCGGTTGGAAAGCCACTGGTAGAACAGATGGTGGAGAAGGGCAAACGCCTGTATGTGCTGGATAAAATTATGCCGCGTACTGCCGATACCTTAAAAACCGGGTATACGGCTGCGCAGTTGAAGGGATGTTATACCAATGAAGGTAAGATATGGAACTTTTTCCTGGCCAATAACCTGCTATTTAATATCGATCCCGCCATTATACGCAGCTATATGGAGGAGGCGCCCAATACACCGGAAATGAGTGAGGGTTCGCCGGGGGCGATTGGGTTGTTTGTGGGGTGGAGGATTGTGCAGAAGTACATGGAGGGGAACCCTGGGTTGAGTTTGAATGAGTTGTTGAATGCGGATGCGAGGAAGGTTTTTGAGGAGAGTAAGTATAGGCCGAATTAGTGTTTTATACATGCCGCGGCACCCCTTCCGGGGGCTGCCTGGTTTACTTTTTATTTATCTTCTCTCTCATCAATTCCCTCGCCTCCTGCAACTCCGTTATACTCACAAACGCATCCTTCGGCACCAGAAAGAACGACCTTGCATCAAAATACAAATGAAAAAAATACGGACTCTCTACAAAATGGCTGAAACTCGCCCACGGCCAGCCTTTCGAGCCCCTGGCGGTTTCAAGAACAACGTTCTCGGTATCAAAATGCATAGAAAAATTATCCCGGAAAGTCTGTGACTTACGGTATATACTGCCCGGCAGTATCCTCCATATCACCAGCATCAACAAAAACCACAACAACGAAAAGATCATAAAAGGAATAGCCTGTATCTTTTTCAGGGCAAACAATACTGCCGATGTAATCGCAAATACATTGATCAACACCAGCAACACCTTGATCTCGGGCCGCATTAAGAAATGATAACGCAGTGCCTGTATCACCTGCTTTTTATCGTATCTGAATTGTACCGTCATTCTTGCAAGGTAAGTAACCAGCCTATAAAAAAAACGAACAGGATTCAAATTAATGAATCCCGTTCCAGCAGTGCACATGAAACAACCTGTATGAAGGGTTGTGTTTAAGGGCAAAAGGGTGTAGCGTAACCAATGCGTATTCAATATGGCGGTATAATTCCTTTGCAAACCTACATATACAGGCTGCCTGCTACAATACCACTTTTGCGTAACACCAGAAAGTGGTAGGCATGGCGGCATTGACTATCAATGCTTTTCAATAAAACCGGGAAACCGTATTACCGGAAAATGGTATCAACGCAGTGCTCTGCCGCAACGGGCCTTGCCATTGGCGGCTTCAGAAGGTGTAATATATCTGTTGCAGGAGCTAACCAATAAAGTGAGCGCTATCAGCGCCAGGCATGTTTTCATATAGTTCATAAAACGGATTTAAACGTTGAGCCTTTGGTTTATTGTACCCCCGGAATGATAAAATAATGCCAATATTGCTCAAACCGGGAAAATGGCTGTTTGCCGGCACCTGTTTACCCGCTGGTTATCAATAAAAAATCCGCATATAAACATATGCGGATTTGAAGTTTATGAATTAACCGTCCGTAAATTGATATGTTGTTTATTCCACCCACCGGAACTTTTTTCCGGTCCCGGGACCTAGCTGCAACCCATGCTGTTACCACAGTTCAGGCATTTGTAGCAGGTGCCGCTGCGTATGGTAATATGTCCGCAGGTGTTACAGGCGGGTGCATCGCTTTGCATGCTTTTAGCAGCCGCATTCAGGGCATCCAAACCTACTTCGGCTTTTTTCACACTGGCCTTGGCCGGTTTCAGCGGCTCCACATCCGAAGATTTCACGGTTTTTGAAGGCACCACCCGCACATCACTTAATGGGGGTGTTTTTTTTTCGTACTCCAGCGAGGTGGGAATTTCGTCCCAGTCGTCGGTGCCGGTATTCATCACCTCGGGGCGGTCCAGCACATGCACCAGGTCGGTACGGCCCAGGTATTCGTAGGCCAGCGCCCTGAATATGAAGTCTACTATCGAAGTAGTGCTCTTGATATTCGGGTGGTCTACCATACCGGCGGGCTCGAAACGGGTGAACACGAATTTTTCTACAAATTCTTCCAGCGGAACACCGTATTGCAAACCAATGGAGATGGAAATGGCGAAACAGTTCAGCATACTACGCATGGTAGCGCCTTCCTTGGCCATATCGATAAAGATCTCTCCTACTGTTCCATCGGCGTACTCGCCGGTGCGCAGGAAGATGGCCTGGCCATTGATCTTGGCCTTTTGGGTATAGCCGCGGCGTTTGGCGGGCAATGTTCTGCGTTCTACGATGCGGGCCAGTTCGCGTTTCAGCTTCGTGTCGGGCGAGGCCTGCACACGTTTCTGTACTTCACCCAGCAGCTCGGCAATGGTGAGCTTGCTCAGGTCCACGATCATCGATTCGGGCGCTTCTTCCGCCGTGGCGGCTTCTGATTTTTCGTCTTCCGCTTTTTTCTTTTTGTCGCTTTTGTTGCTCAGTGGCTGGCTCAGTTTCGAGCCATCGCGGTAAAGGGCACAGGCTTTCAGGCCCAGCTTCCAGCTCATCATGTAAGCGTCGGCAATTTCTTCTACGGTGGCTTCGTGGGGCAGGTTGATGGTTTTAGAAATAGCACCACTTAAGAAGGGCTGGGCAGCGGCCATCATGCGAATATGGCCATGGGCATGAATATAACGCTGTCCCTTTTTACCACATTTGTTGGCACAGTCAAAAACGGGCAGGTGTTCGTTCTTTAAGAACGGCGCGCCTTCGATGGTCATGGTACCGCATACATAATCGTTTGCGGCTTCAATTTGTTCTTCGGTAAAGCCCAGTGCTTCCAGCAGGCTCCAGTCGAAGTTAAAATATTGCTCAGGCTTAAATCCAAGGCGCTGCAGGCATTCCTCACCAAGGGTGTAAACATTGAATACGAATCCTATTTCAAATGCAGATGCTACGGCTGCATCGAGTTTCTTGATCTCTTCGGCGATAAATCCTTTTTCGCTTAAGGTCTGGTGGTTGATATGCGGCGCACCGGCAAAGGTTCCGGCGCCTACTGCATACTTCACAATGGCCTCTATCTCGCGGTCGGTATAACGCAGGTTCTTCAGCGCGGTGGGTACCGACTGGTTGATGATCTTGAAATAACCGCCGCCGCTCAGTTTTTTGAATTTCACCAGGGCAAAATCGGGTTCCACACCGGTGGTATCGCAGTCCATTACCAGGCCGATGGTGCCGGTAGGTGCAATGACGGTGGTTTGCGCATTGCGATAGCCATATTTTTCACCCAGTTGCACGGCTTCATCCCATGCCTTGGTGGCTGCTTTCAGTAAATAATCGGGGCAATATCTTGCTTTGATACCCTGCGGTTTGATCTGCAGCGACTCATACTCGTCGGCATCGTAGGCTGCCAGGCGGTGGTTGCGCATTACACGCAGCATATCTTCTTTATTCTCTTCGTAACGGGCAAAGGGTCCCATGATGCTGGCCATTTCGGCCGATGTCTTATAAGCAATACCGGTCATGATAGCGGTGATGGCGCCGGCGATGCCGCGGGCTTCTTCACTATCATAAGGAATACCCATTACCATCAGCATAGAGCCCAGGTTGGCATAACCTAAACCCAGTGTGCGGTAATCGTAGCTCAACTGGGCCACTTCTTTCGAAGGGAACTGCGCCATCAGCACAGAGATCTCCAGCACCACGGTCCACAGGCGGCATACATATTCAAAACCTTCTACATCGAAGGTGTTGGTTTTTTCATCGTAAAAACGGCGCAGGTTGGCAGAAGCCAGGTTACAGGCCGTATTGTCGAGGAACATGTACTCGCTGCAGGGGTTCGATGCGTTGATGCGGCCACCCTTGGGGCTGGTATGCCATTCGTTGATGGTAGTATCGTATTGGGTACCGGGGTCGGCGCAACGCCAGGCGGCATAAGCAATTTTGTTCCATACCTCGCGGGAAGGGATCTTTTTCATTACACGGCCGTCGGTACGTGCCTTCAGTTCCCAGTCTTCGTCTTTTTCGAGTTTTTCGAAAAATTCGTTGGGTATACGAATGGAGTTGTTCGAGTTTTGTCCGCTTACAGTTCTGTACGCTTCCCCTTCATAATCGCTGGGATAACCGGCTGCAATAAGGGCGCCTACTTTCTTTTCTTCTTCTACTTTCCAGTCGATGAATTCCATGATCTCGGGGTGGTCCAGGTCAAGACAAACCATTTTGGCTGCCCTGCGGGTGGTGCCACCGCTTTTGATTGCGCCGGCTGCGCGGTCGCCGATCTTCAAAAAGCTCATCAAACCACTGGAGGTGCCGCCACCGCTCAGTTTTTCGCCTTCGCCCCTGATATTGCTGAAATTGGTGCCTACACCGCTGCCGTATTTAAATATACGGGCTTCGCGTATCCACAGGTCCATAATGCCGCCATCATTTACCAGGTCGTCGTGCACGCTTAATATAAAGCAGGCATGCGGCTGGGGCCTTTCATATGCAGAAGTGGAATTTTTTAATTGTCCGTCTGCGGGATCTACATAATAATGCCCCTGGGGTTTGCCGGCGATGCCATAACTTTCATACAAACCGGTATTGAACCATTGCGGGCTGTTGGGTGTGCAAGCCTGGTTGAGGATGCAAAACACCAGCTCGTCGTAAAACACCTGGGCGTCTTTTTCTGAAGCAAAGTAGCCATATCTTTCTCCCCATACCTTCCAGCAGTTGGCCAGGCGGTGCGCCACCTGTTTTACAGAAGTTTCACGGCCCAGTGAGCCGTCTTTCTGTGGTACCCCTGCTTTACGGAAATATTTCTGGGCCAGGATATCTGTAGCAATTTGCGACCACTGCCTGGGCACTTCAACATTGTTCATCTCAAACACCACCTCGCCGCTGGGATTGCGAATCACGGAAGTCCTGTAATCATATTCGAACTGATCATATACATTCACATCATCGCTGGTGAAGCGGCGGCTAAACTGCAAGCCTTTCGATTGCTTTTTACTGGCCATAGGTAACAGTATTTAACTAAATTAAGAATTTGGTTAGGGTTTGGAAGGAAAACGAAAATATTCCCATCATCTCAATTTTCCTTGTCAGAAATATGCACAGTCTGTGGAAAAAGGAATGGTAGAATTACGTAGTGCGCACTGGCGTTGCATTGCTTGAATTTTGCACAGTTTTTCACCTTTAATGTTGAAAAACTTTATTTGCGCAATCAGTATAAAATATCTATCCACCTTCATTTGTGATTTTAGTAATTCATTCATTATCAAAGCGTATGATGCAACACAAGGCATCTTTCTTCGGTTGTACAGACACGGTAGCAGGCGCTGCGGTGTGCACAGCCGGAAATTTATTCACAGTTACCGCTGCCGCACAATACCAATCCGGCACTCCCCATTCACCTCTTTCAACAGTATTTTCCTCACTCAAAATTCTGCGTATTTGGCACAATGATTTGCACATTTCACTCATTACGATAAACATCAATTTAACAGCATTTAATGCCCTCGTTTTTGCCTCTTTAGCTGATTTATTGTTGTTTTGCAAATATGAAATTAATTGCTACGCCGGCGCTGGCCTTGTTACTGTGTTCCATTTCGTTATGCTCATTTTCCCAATCCCGGTTCAGCGGCTGGGCGGCCTCTTTAAATACACTTAAACTAAACGAGAAGTTCGGTATTCATTACGAGGCCCAGTTCAGAAGCAGCGATCAGTGGCAGCATTTGGGCACCCTGCTGTTGCGCACGGGTTTGAATTATTCCATAAAAAAGAATATTATTGCCACCGCAGGATATGGTTATATCCATAACCGCCGGGTTATCAATGGCATCAGCGGTTATGCACCGGAACATCGCCTGTTCGAGCAATTGATCGTCAATCACCCCCTTGCCTATACATCCCTGAGCCACCGTTTCAGGCTGGAACAGCGGTTTATAGGCACCTCCCATACCAGTGGCAACAGTTTTCATAACGATGGCAATGCCTATTCAAACCGGCTGCGGTACTTTTTCAGGACGCTTTTGCCCATTGCTACATCGTCGGAGTTCAGAAGAGGCCCCTTTTTTGCAATACAGAACGAGATATTTGTAAACTTTGGTGATAAATCGGCTGTCAATGGCGAGGGCTTCGATCAAAACCGGGCTTATGGGGCGTTGGGGTATCGTTTTTCAAAAAAAGTAGATGCGGAGTTCGGGTATATGAACCAATACATCAATGGCCGCGGTGACGCTTTTGTCAATAACCATATTTTGCAATTAGCCGTATATACGAGGATGTAGGGAGCGAGTGGCGAGTAGCGAGTGGCTAGTGGTGATGTGCCAGCCTGAATTTGTATACTACTAGCCACTCACCACTAACTACTAGCTGAATTAAGTATATGAAAACCAAAAACTTTTTGCATTTTTGTACTTACCAATAACACGGCATGACGAATCGCATCTATCAATCATTATTGGAACGTAAAGCCAAAGGACAGAAGTCGTTTGCTGTATTGATCGACCCGGATAAAGTAACCATTGAAAAGATCGACGAGTTAACCAGCCTGGCAGTAAAAGCCGGGGTAGATTACCTGCTGGTAGGCGGCAGCCTGGTGATCAGCAACCGCCTGGATGAAATTGTGCAGCAGATCAAAAAAAACTGTGATATACCGGTCATCCTCTTTCCCGGCAGTCCATCGCAGATCTCCCGTTTTGCCGATGCCTTATTATATCTTTCCCTGATATCGGGCCGCAACCCCGAACTGTTGATCGGCCAGCATGTGATTTCGGCGCCCATGGTAAAACAAAGCGGGCTCGAGATCATGAGCACCGGTTATATGGTCATCGATGGCGGCGCCCCCACCACGGTTTCGTATATCAGCAATGCCACACCCATTCCCGCCGATAAGAACGAGATTGCCCTGGCCACGGCCATGGCGGGCGAAATGCTGGGCATGAAACTGATATTTATGGATGCCGGCAGCGGCGCCAAACGCGCCATTTCTGAAAGCATGATCGAAAAGGTGGCGCAGATCATTGAAGTGCCGCTCGTGATTGGCGGCGGCATCAGCGATCCTGAAAAAGCCTATCGCAATTGCAAGGCAGGCGCCGATGTGATTGTAATTGGCAATGCGATTGAAAAGGATGCTTCGCTGATACATGAGATGAGTACCGCTATACACTCGGTTCCTGTTAAAGTAGTATAACCTAATTAGAATGTTGAATAATGAATATTGAATGTTGAATATTGAAGTGCTCCTTACTTCAACATTCAATATTCAATATTCAATGCGGCCCCGTTTCCTCAATCATGCCACCGATGAAAAATTTGCCCATGCCAAACAGTTGCAGGGTAAACAGGCTGAGTTCATTGTGTTGCCTGGCGCCGGCCACCTCCTACGCTGTCATCATGCCGACGTAGTGCGTCAAATATTGCTCAGGCAGGTGACGTTTGCGAACAATCGTTAGGGCGCCAGGACATTATTGGCTAAAATTTTACAATAAATTTCTCCACACAATCTTAAAAAGTGTTTTCTTTGCGGTGACAAATCAAATAGAACAAAAACGCACATCGTACATTAAAATGCAAAAAAATCTCACCATAATACTCGCTGATGTAGCTGCCCTTGCTGCTACTATAGTGCGTGGGGTTTTTCCTGTACAGCCTCGTACAGTTTTTCACTGCCAACCTATCCCCGTAAGGGTGCGACGTTGATACAATCTGTACATACAGCATGCTCTGTATTTCCCGGAATGCACGCCATTCCACTGGTAATCCCTTTTACCGGGCACACAATTTTAAGCCGTTGCATTTTTCACTTTTTAGTCATGTCACAAAATGGATATCCAACAACAATTTCAAATACTGGTAGCTAACGATACGCATCTGAGCTTTGCGCAGATCATTTGTGATGAAATGGCCTCGTCGGCCAAAGCGAGGGGAACCGGGATAGCCAAACGCTCGCCCGAATACATTCAACAAAAGATGCACGAAGGCAAGGCCGTGATCGCTTTCAACAAGGAAGGCATTTGGGCTGGCTTTTGTTATATCGAAACGTGGAGCCACGGCGAATATGTGGCCAACTCGGGTTTGATTGTGGCGCCGGCATTCCGCAAAGGCGGACTGGCCAAGGCCATCAAGAAAAAGATCTTCGAGCTGAGCCGCCAGAAATATCCCGATGCAAAAATATTTGGTCTTACCACCGGTTTGGCTGTGATGAAGATCAACAGCGAACTGGGTTATGAACCCGTTACCTACAGCGAGCTTACGCAGGATGAGGCTTTTTGGGCCGGCTGTAAAAGCTGTGTGAACTACGACATTCTCATGAGCAAGGAGCGCAAGAACTGTTTGTGCACCGGCATGCTGTATGATCCCAAAGACCATTACAAACCCGAAGAAACCAAACAGTTCTTCGAGGAAAAAAAGTCGGTATTTGAAAGGTTGTTACGCATCAAACAATGGTTTCTTAAAAAAGATAAAGACACCAACCAAACTGGTGGCGGCGGAAAAGTGAAATCGTTCTTTCATTACTTTTTTAATCTCTAAAAACGTTCTCCATTAAGATGGCAAAAAAAGTTGTACTTGGATTCAGCGGTGGATTAGATACTTCGTTTTGTGTAAAATACCTTGGTGAAGACAAGGGCTACGAGGTGCACAGCATTATTGTAAACACCGGCGGTTTCAGCGATGAGGAGTTGAAGCAGATCGAGCAGCACGCCTACAAGCTGGGTGTAAAAACACATACAACCGTAAATGCCGTTCAGGGATATTACGACCGCATCATCAAGTACCTGATATATGGAAATGTGCTGAAGAACAACACGTACCCATTAAGCGTAAGCGCCGAGCGACTGAGCCAGGCCCTGCATATTGCAGAGCATGTGCAAACACTGAAGGCCGATGCCGTGGCCCATGGCAGCACCGGCGCGGGCAACGACCAGGTACGTTTTGATATGATCTTTCACATAATGATCCCAGGTGTAGAGATCATTACACCCATCCGCGACCTGAAGCTGAGCCGCGAAGCGGAGATCGAATACCTGAAGAGCAAGGGCGTGGAAATGAATTTTGCCAAAGCCGTTTATTCCATCAATAAAGGATTATGGGGTACCAGCGTGGGTGGTAAAGAAACCCTGTCGTCGAAGGGCATGCTGCCCGAAGAGGCCTGGCCCACACAGGTTACCAAAACCGGCAGCGAAGAAGTAAAGCTGAGTTTTGAAAAAGGCGAACTGAAAAAGATCAACGATAAAACATTTGCACACCCCACCGAAGCCATCCAGTACCTGCAAACCATTGCCGGACCGTATGGTGTGGGCCGCGATATACATGTGGGTGACACCATCATTGGCATCAAGGGCCGGGTGGGTTTTGAAGCGGCTGCGCCCATGGTGATACTAAAGGCGCATCATGCACTGGAAAAACATGTGCTTACCAAGTGGCAGTTGAACTGGAAAGACCAGTTGGCCTTGTTTTATGGTAACTGGTTGCACGAAGGCCAGATACTCGATCCGGTGATGCGCGACATAGAAGCTTTCTTTGAAAGTTCGCAGCAGCAGGTAACGGGTGATGTGTTTGTGCAGTTGCAGCCTTATCGTTTCCAGGCAACAGGTATTGAATCGCCGTTTGATTTGATGAGTAGTAAATTTGGGAAGTATGGGGAAATGAATACCGGGTTTACCGGGGAAGATGTAAGAGGTTTTAGCCGGATCTTTGGCAACCAGACTTCAATATGGAATGCAGTGAAAGAAGACAATAACCAGTAGGTGCGCAGCCCTTCGGGCGAAGTAAAAAATATTAGGTATGGCAAAAAAAATTAACGTAGGCATTATCGGCGGCGCCGGTTACACCGGAGGAGAACTAATAAGACTATTGATCCACCACCCCTCCGTCAACATCGCCTTCATCAACAGCAAAAGCAACGCCGGCAATCCCGTACACCAGGTACACGCCGACCTGGTAGGTGAAACCGATCTGCAGTTCAGCGAAGACCTCTCCGGCTTGCAGAACGGCAGCATCGATGTAATGTTCTTGTGTGTAGGCCATGGCGATGCCCGTAAGTTTTTAACTGAATACCCCGTTGCCGATAGTATAAAGATCATCGATCTCTCGCAGGATTTCCGGCTCGAACAAACAGCCTCCATCGGCAACCGCAACTTTGTATATGGCCTGCCCGAACTGAATAAAGAAAAAATCAAAACCGCTCAAAATATCGCCAATCCCGGTTGTTTTGCCACCGGCATACAATTGGGTTTGCTGCCACTGGCCAAGGCTGGTTTGCTGGATAGCATCCACACCACCGGTATCACCGGTTCTACCGGCGCCGGTCAAAGCTTGAGCGCTACCTCGCATTTCAGCTGGAGGGCCAATAATATACAGGCCTATAAAACCTTAACCCACCAGCACCTGAAGGAGATCACGCAGTCGCTGCAGCAACTGCAACCCGGTTTTGCCAACCAATCGGAGCCATTGAGCTTTATTCCCTGGCGCGGCGATTTTACCCGCGGCATTTTTGTAAGCTCGTTGATCCATTGCGAGTGGAAAATTGAGGACCTCTATGAACTGTTCGAAGATTTTTATAAAGGCCAGCCTTTTACCGTGGTGAGCAAAGGCGCCATCTATTTAAAACAGGTGGTGAATACCAATAAGTGTGTGATCCAACTGGAAAAGGTGGGCAGCAAGCTGGTGGTACATTCGGCCACCGACAACCTGTTGAAGGGCGCATCGGGACAGGCTGTACAAAATATGAATTTGCTTTTTGGATTAGATGAACGTGCAGGATTGAATCTGAAGGCTAATTACTTCTAAATATTCGCTCATGAAACTTTTTGATGTTTATCCGGTTAACAACATCACCATCACAAAGGCCCAGGGCTCTTATGTATGGGATGAAAAGGGAGAACAATACCTTGACCTGTATGGCGGTCATGCGGTAATTTCTATTGGCCATACCCATCCGCACTATGTTGAGCGAATTACCCGGCAACTGAACCATGTAGGTTTCTATAGCAACTCGGTAAAAATGCCTTTGCAGGAAGAACTGGCTAACAAGCTGGGTCAGGTTTCCGGAAGGCCCGATTATACACTGTTCCTGATCAACTCAGGCGCCGAAGCCAACGAAAATGCATTGAAGCTGGCTTCGTTTTACAATGGCCGTAAAAAGATCGTTGCATTTAAAAGATCTTTTCACGGAAGAACCTCTTTGGCTGTTGCTGCCACCGACAACCCGGCTATTGTTGCCCCGGTGAATCAAACCGACAATGTGATCTTTCTTCCCTTTAACGATGAAGCAGCGCTGGAAGCCTGTTTCAAAGAACAGGGTAAACACATATCATCGGTGATCATCGAAGGCATACAGGGAGTGGGCGGCATCAATGTAGCCAGTGAGACTTTTTTGCAAAAGATCAGGCAGCTTTGCGACGAGTACGGCGCCGTATTCATCGCCGACAGCGTGCAATGCGGTTATGGCCGCAGCGGCAGGTTCTTTTCGCAGGACCATGCCGGTGTAAACGCCGATATTTATTCCATGGCCAAGGGCATGGGTAACGGGTTTCCTATCGGCGGTATTATCATTGCTCCGCATTTGAAACCCAAACATGGTATGCTGGGTACCACCTTTGGCGGTAACCACCTGGCCTGTGCGGCTGCGCTGGCCGTGCTGGAGGTGATAGAGAAAGAATCACTGATTCAGAATGCCGCCGACATGGGAGCGTATTTGATGAAGGGATTGAAGGAGATACCGCAGTTGCAAAATGTAAGAGGACGTGGCTTGATGATCGGGTTTGATGTGCCGGAGGAGTTGAAGGATCTGCGGAAGAATTTGCTGTGGAAGCATAGGATATTTACCGGGGAGGCGAAGCCTAATGTGATACGGTTGTTGCCTTCGCTGGGGTTGACGAAGAAGGAAGCGGATGTATTCCTGGAAGCTGTGAAAGCGGAAGTACAGGTACCGGTTAACAATTAGTTTGGGGAGGCCCGCAGGGCCCATAAAATACAGTTCACAATGCAACATTTCACTAGCGTTCACGACGTAACCGACATTAATACCCTGGTAAAAAAAGCACTGGCCTACAAAGCCAACCCTTTCAAGGATAAGTCCCTCGGCCAGGGCAAACGCATAGGCCTGTTATTCCTGAACCCCAGCATGCGCACTCGTCTCAGCACACAAATAGCCGCGCAAAACCTGGGCATGGAACCCATCGTATTCAACGTAGGCCAGGAAGGCTGGGCCCTGGAATTCGAAGAAGAGGCCATCATGAGCGGCAGCACCGTTGAACACGTAAAAGACGCCGCCCCCATCATGGGAAACTACTTCGATATCCTGGCCATACGCACCTTTCCTTCCTTAAAAAACCGCGAAGACGATTACAGCGAACTCTACATCAAACAATTTATTAAATACGCCGGCATACCGGTGGTAAGCCTCGAAAGCGCCACCCTGCATCCCCTGCAAAGCCTTACCGATATCATCACCATTAACGAAGTATTGCAGGGCGCCCCGGCCAAAAAACCAAAGATCGTACTTACCTGGGCCCCGCATGTAAAGCCACTGCCCCAATGCGTGGCCAACAGCTTTGCCCAATGGGTAAATGCCTGGGGCGAGGCCGATTTTGTGATCACCCATCCCGAAGATTACGAGCTGGATGAACAATTCACCAAAGGCGCCTCTATCACGCACAACCAGGACGAAGCGCTGAAAGATGCCGACTTTGTGTATGTAAAAAACTGGAGCACCTTTGCCAACGACTACGGCAAGATATACACCAACGATCCCGAATGGATGCTTACCAACAAAAAGCTGGCCCTTACCAACAATGCCAAAGTAATGCATTGCCTGCCCGTTCGGCGCAATGTTGAGCTGAGCGATGAAATACTCGACGGCCCCAACAGCATTGTTACCCGCGAAGCCAGCAACCGCGTATGGGCTGCCCAGGCAGTACTGAGTGAAATACTTGAATCAAAAAAATAAGTCGTGTCTGTATTATATGTTGTTAAGATAGGCGGCAATATCATCGACGATGACAGGAAGCTGGCTTCTTTCTTAAAAGATTTTGCCGCCCTGCCCGGTAATAAAATACTGGTTCATGGCGGTGGCAAACTGGCCACCCGCATGGCGGAACAAATGCAGATACCACAACAAATGATCGACGGGCGGCGCATCACCGATGCCGAAACCCTGAAGATCGTGACCATGGTATATGCCGGTTATATCAACAAGAACGTGGTGGCGCAATTGCAGGCCAATAACTGCAATGCCATGGGCGTTTGTGGCGCCGACGGCAATGTAATACTGGCGCATAAAAGAGTTCATCCTACTACCGACTATGGTTTTGCCGGTGATGTGGATGCGGTGAATACGGATATTCTAAAAAGCCTCATCGACCAGCAGATAGCGGTGGTGGTAGCGCCCATCACACACGATAAAAAAGGCCAGTTGCTGAACACCAATGCCGATACCATTGCCCAGGAACTGGCCAGGGGCCTCAGCCGCCTTTATGAAGTGCAGCTGATCTATTCATTCGAAAAAAGCGGGGTGCTGCTCGATGCCAACGACGATAGTACGGTGATACCTACCATCAACCCGGCTTATTACCAGCAACTAAAAACCGAACAAAAGATATTTGCCGGCATGATCCCCAAACTGGATAATGCCTTTGCCGCCATCGATAGCGGTGTAAAAAAAGTGATCATAGGCAAGGCAGAACAACTGACCGCCCTGGTGGCCGGCCAGGCAGGAACAAGCATAGTACATGAGTAAGATCCCATCCATAGAACTATTAAAACAGTTGATAGCCACCCCTTCTTTCAGCAGGGAAGAAGATAAAACGGCGGCCATCATCAGCGGTTTTCTGCAACAGCACGGTGTGCAGGTGCACACCAAAAAAAACAACGTGTATGCACGCTGCGCCCATTTCAACAGCAGCAAACCCACCATCCTGCTCAACAGCCATCACGATACCGTAAAGCCCAATAAAAACTATACGCTCGATCCGTTTACGCCCGTTGAAAAGGATGGTAAACTATTCGGCCTGGGCAGCAACGATGCCGGCGGTCCGCTGGTAGCGCTGATAGCGGCCTTTCTGCATTTTCATCCAAAAGAAAATTTAAAGTACAATGTGATGCTGGCCGCTACCGCCGAAGAAGAGATCAGCGGGAAAGACGGTATTGAATTATTGTTACCCGAACTGGGTGATATCGACTGCGCCATCGTAGGCGAACCCACACAAATGCAAATGGCGGTGGCCGAGCGCGGCCTGATGGTGATGGATTGCACAGCGCATGGCAAAGCCGGTCATGCGGCCCGCAACGAGGGAGAAAATGCGATCTATAAAGCGCTGAAAGATATTGAATGGTTCCGCAGTTACCAGTTCCCCAGGGTGTCGGAACTGCTGGGACCGGTAAAAATGAACGTCACCGTTATTGAAACCGATAACAAGGCGCATAACGTGGTGCCCGCCCAATGTAAATTTGTGGTAGATACACGGGTGAACGAGCTGTATACCTTTGAAGAAGTGCTGGCTGTGATTCGCGACCATGTGCAATGCGAGGTAGCGCCGCGCAGCACCCGTTTACGTTCCACCGGTATTGCTGCCGACCATCCCCTGGTAAAGGCAGGCGCCGCCCTGGGCCGTACCAGCTATGGCTCCCCTACTACATCCGACAAGGCGCTGATGCCTTTCCCGGCCCTGAAAATGGGCCCCGGCGATTCGGCCCGCAGTCATACCGCAGATGAGTATATTTACATCAAAGAGATTGAAGAAGGCATAGAACTATACATTCGTTTATTAGAAAAAATCTTGTAACATGAAACTGTGGAGCAAAGAAAGCACCAATACTTCCCAACTGGTAGAGCAGTTTACCGTTGGCCGCGATAAGGAATTTGATGTGCTGCTGGCCAGGTACGATGTACAGGGCTCCATAGCACATGTACAAATGCTGGGCGAAGTAGGTTTAATGTCGAAAGAAGAAGCCGGCAAAGCGGTAAAAGGCCTGCAGGAGATTGCGCAGGATATTGAACGAGGCCGCTTCATGATTGAAGAAGGGATTGAAGATGTGCACTCACAGGTGGAATTCATACTCACCCAGCGCATTGGCGATGCCGGTAAAAAAATTCACAGCGGCCGCAGCCGCAACGACCAGGTGGCCGTAGATATCAAATTGTACCTGCGCGCCGAAACACTGGCCATCAAAGAAGAAGTAAAACAGCTTTTCGATTTGCTGATTACACAAAGCGAAAAGTTTAAAGATAAATTACTCCCCGGTTATACGCACCTGCAAATAGCCATGCCCTCCTCGGTGGGTTTATGGCTGGGCGCCTATGCCGAAAGCCTTACCGACGATATGGAATTGCTGGCCGCCGCCTACCAGGTAGCCAACAAAAACCCGCTGGGCAGCGGTGCGGGATACGGTTCTTCGTTCCCCCTGAACAGGAAACGCACCACCGAACTGCTGCAATTCAGAACGCTGAACTGGAACTCGGTATATGCCCAAATGACGCGCGGCAAAACCGAAAAGATCGTGGCTACGGCGTTGGCTGCTATTGCCGCTTCGGTGGGCCGCCTGGCTATGGACGGCTGTTTGTATATCAACCAGAATTTTGGTTTTATCAGCTTCCCGTCGGAGCTTACTACCGGCAGCAGCATCATGCCGCACAAAAAAAATCCCGATGTGTTTGAGCTTATCCGGGCCAAATGCAACCGCATACAATCGGTGCCCAACGAATTGGGCTTACTGCTGGCCAACCTGCCATCGGGTTATCACCGCGACCTGCAACTGACCAAGGAAATATTGTTCCCCGCCATCGAAGAGCTTAAAGCCTGTTTGCAAATGACCAGGCTGATGTTGTCGAACATGGACGTAAAGGACAATATACTGGATGATGAGAAATACAAATACCTGTTCAGCGTGGAAGCGGTAAACGAACTGGTGAACAAAGGCGTTCCCTTTCGCGAAGCTTACAAACAGGTGGGCAACCAGATTGAAAAAGGCGAATTTAACTACGACTATAAAAAACAATTACACCACGTGCACGAAGGCAGCATAGGCAACCTGTGCAACGATGAAATTGCGCAGGAAATGGCGCTGGTGTTGAAAAAGTTTATCTAAGCTGCGAAGCGTCTACCCGCGAAGGCGTATCCTTTCCGGCCACGATGGAGGTAGAGCTGATGGCGATGGCTTTGATGATCTCGGCCATATTGTTCATGTCCAGCGTTTCTATTTCATCATCCTGTGTATGGTAATATTTTTCGCTGTCCATTTTCGAGGTGGAAATGGTATGGGCCGGTACGCCTAACCTGGCCAGTGTGGCATTATCGCTGCGGTAAAACAATTGTTGCTGCGGATAGGGATCGGGATAGAATTTAAAAGCCGAACCCTGCAGGTTTTTTTCCAGTATGGCGCCCATATCCGATTTTTCGTAACCGGTAATAAAGGCCGAGTTCTTGCCCCATTTGCTTTCGGTGCCTATCATTTCAATATTGAACATGGCCATTACCAGGTTGGGATCGAATTGCTGCGAAAAATAACGCGATCCAAAACCACCGCTTTCTTCAGCGGTAAAGGCGGCAAAGATGAGGGTGCGTTCGTTATTCTTTTGTTTGGCAAAATAATTGGCCAGCATGATCACCGCGGTAATACCGGCTGCATCGTCGTTGGCCCCGTTAAAGATGGAATCGCCGGCGACATTGGCTTTGCCTACACCCAGGTGATCGTAATGCCCTGAGAAGATCACATATTCCGATTTTTTCGATTTACCGGGCAGTATGCCTACCACATTCTTCAGGGGCAATTGCTGCGCATCCTGTTTAAACTGTACATCGAATGTGTTTAGATCTTCGGTAGTGAGCAGCAGAACAATATTTCCTTTCGGTGTAAAGGGGCTGCGGCCGCGTTTAAGGCGGTCGAATTGCATGCGTTGCGCTGTGTCTACTGCCAGTACATAGTTCTTACCGGCAGCCTGTAAACGGTTTACGAGGTTAGTCAATGTATCGTTGGCGCCTACCTGTATTTTTTCATAACCCGATGAGGTGTTTACCGACAACTCGTTTTGCGCGGTCAACCCAATGATATGATTTTCATCCAGCGCTTTTCCGTTTACCTTGCCACTGGCGCTGATAAAACGGGAGCGCTGCATACTGAATTCCTGGAAATACGAGTTATTGGCCACCGGTTGTAATCCGGCTTTTTTGAACTCGGCAGCAATAAAATCGGCTGCCTTATCGATATCGGGTGTGAATATTTTGCGGCCGCGCATATCATCTGCACTCAGCGTTCTTTCTATGCGCTCTACTTCTTTTGCATTAATGATCTTGTCGATAGATTGGGCGGCAACTATTTGATGCGCCCCAATGAGGATAAAGCCGATCAGGTACTTAACCATGTATTTTGTTTGAATTATAAGCTCATCATTTCTTTAAACTTCACCGTTTGACGGCGGCTCACTTCTATCTTTTCGCCTCCCTTTAGTTCCAGTAACAAACCGCCATTAAAATAGGGTTCTATCTTATCTATCAGGCGAAGGTTTACGATATGTTTGCGGTTGGCCCTGAAAAAAGTTTTTTCGTCGAGCCTTTCTTCCAGGGCATTCAGTGATTTTAATATCAGTGGTTTGTTGGGGCCGAAATATACTTTGGCATAATTGCCCACGCTTTCAAACAGGCGAATGTCTGACAGCTTTACAAACCAGCAGCGCTCACCGTCTTTTACAAACACCTGGTCGTTTTCGCTTAAGATAGAGCGATTGAAATTCACCGGCACCATGGGTCCCTGTTCACGCTCTTCCTGTAAATGCAGTTTTTGAATGGCATCGGCCAGTCTTTTGGGTTCTACCGGTTTCAGCAGGTAGTCCAGGGCATTTACTTCAAAAGCTTTTAAAGCATATTCATCATAAGCAGTGGTGAATATCACATGCGGCGCCTTGTCAAGTTCGGCCAGCATATCAAAACCGGTTTTCCCGGGCATTTGTATATCCAGGAATACCAGGTCGGGATTGATGTTCTCTATTTTCTCTACGCCCTCCCCTGCATTGCTGGCTTCGGCCACCACTTCTATTTCAGGGAATTCCATCAGCAGTTTACGCAGCTCGCTCCTGGCCAGGCGCTCATCATCGATAATTATGGCTTTGATCATAATTGGTTTTATTTAATTTCTACAGGGATCAGTATCCTCGCTTCCACCAGGTCGGGGTTAACCTGTTTGATCTCAAAATTAGCTTTTTCGCCAAACAAAAGCTGGAGCCGGTTTTTGGTGCTGGGCAGCCCAAAACCATCGCCGTTGATGTGGCCGTTCAGGTAACCGGTATTTTGCACCACCAGTTCGTGAAAATTATCCCTGAAATCGCTGATCACCTTTACCAGTCCGCCGCTGATTTGCCTGCCGATACCATGTTTAATGGCATTTTCAACCAGGGTTTGCAGCATCATGGGTGGCACCGGCTGGTCCAGCGTATCTTCATCTATCTGGTATTCAATCTTTAAACGGTCTTCAAATCGAATATATTCCAGCGCCAGGTAATCTTTTACAATGCTCAGTTCTTTTTCAAACGGCACGGTTTCCAGTTTTTCGGCCTGCATGCTGCTACGCAAAATATTGCTCAGCTCGGTAATGGCATTGCGGGCGCGGTTGGGATTTTCATCTATCAGCGCACGTATGCTGTTGAGCGCGTTAAAAATAAAATGGGGGTTGATATGCGATTTGATCGTCTTCAGCTCCAGTTCCTTTACCAGGGTTTCCAGCCTGATCTTGTCGAACTGGTTCTGGCGTGTTTTTACAATGTAGTGATAGGCGAAATAGATCAGGTTCCAGATGAGTATAAAAGAGAAACAACCCATAGAGGCACGCATGATCTTGTTGAACAGGGTGAGCGATTGCTGCCTGGGTGGCTCTATTTCCAATACCTGTTCTACCGTGGCGCCAATGGTAGCGTAGATGAGTGAAAAAAGAATGGACACAAAAAAGATATAGAACACCTGCTCATTGATCGGTCTCTCCACAAACTTATACTTCAGTATAAAAAAGCGCATTACGTGGGTTACCAGGAAACCGATCACCGCTTCGGCAACCAGTACATTGTAAAAGTTGGGCGTTTCGCGGGTACGCAGGGTGATATAGAAAAAGATGTACACCAGTATAAATGCGCTCCAGCCTACAAACTGGCAGAGCCAATAATATGATAATCTGTTTTTTGACATAAGTACTGTTGGAACAGGAACAAATCTAACCAATTGAGCAGCCTCCCGGCCGTCTTTTGGATAAAGGGCCGAATATATGGGTTACCGGCAGTACAAAGTAGTGAATTTGTCAGGAAAATGGTATCTAAAATGCTCCTGCTGGCGGGCACGATTTTTTTCGTTCTGTTAAAATCGCCTTCCTATTAGCGCTCTTGTTTTAAAGCTGTATTTTTGACGATAAATTTTAACTGAAAATGGACATCCAGCCCGGCCCGCTTTTATCCACCATTAATACCCCTGCCGACCTTAAACAGTTGAGTAGAGAGCAGTTACACCAGGTATGCAGTGAGTTGCGGCAGTATATTATCGACGTGGTAAGTGTACATGGAGGCCATTTTGCCGCCAGCCTTGGCGTGGTGGAACTCACCGTAGCCCTGCATTATATTTACAATACCCCCTACGATCAACTGGTTTGGGACGTAGGCCACCAGGCTTACGGCCATAAAATATTGACCGGCCGCCGGGATAATTTTTACACCAACCGCAAATACGGCGGCATCAGCGGTTTTCCCAAACGCAGCGAAAGCAAATACGATACCTTTGGCGTTGGCCATTCTTCCACTTCCATTTCTGCTGCCCTGGGTATGGCCATGGCGGCCCGTTATAAAGGCGAGAACAGGAATTCGGTAGCCATCATCGGCGATGGCGCCTTAACAGCCGGCCTGGCCTTCGAAGGCATGAACCATGCCGGCGTGGCAGATGCCAACATGCTGATCATTTTGAACGACAACTGCATGAGCATCGACCCCAACGTAGGCGCCCTGAAAGAATATTTGACAGATATCACCACTTCCCATACCTACAACAAGTTTAAAGACGATATATGGAAGGCGCTGGGCAAACTGCCCGTGGGTAAAAACTTCACCCGCGAAATGGCCAGCAAGATGGAGCACACCATCAAGGGTTTTATCAACAAAAGCAGCAACTTGTTCGAAGCTTTGAAGATCCGGTATTTTGGCCCCATCGATGGCCATAATATCACCAAGCTGGTAGATACCCTGCAGGATCTGAAAAATATTCCCGGTCCCAAACTGCTGCACATCATCACCACCAAGGGAAAAGGATATGCCCTGGCAGAAAAAGAACAAACGCTTTGGCATGCGCCCGGTTTGTTTGATAAGATCACCGGTGAAATTTATAAAAAGAAATACGATACGCCGCAACCGCCCAAATACCAGGATGTATTTGGGCATACCATCATAGAACTGGCCGAAAAGAACCCGGATGTATTTGGCGTTACGCCGGCCATGCCATCGGGCTCATCGCTTAAATTCATGATGGATAAAATGCCCGACAGGGCTTTCGATGTAGGTATTTGCGAGCAGCATGCGGTAACCCTCAGCGCCGGTATGGCCACCCAGGGTTTGCGTGTGTTCTGTAATATCTATTCTTCGTTTATGCAACGTGCCTACGACCAGGTGATACATGATGTGGCCATTCAAAAACTACCGGTAGTATTTTGCCTTGACCGCGCCGGTTTGGTAGGCGAAGACGGACCTACCCATCATGGCGCTTACGATATTGCTTATATGCGCTGCATTCCCAACCTGGTGGTATGCGCGCCCATGAACGAAAGTGAGCTGCGCAACCTGATGTATACCGCACAGCTCAACAGCACCCGCCTGCCCTTTGTGATACGTTATCCCCGCGGGCAGGGTGTATTACCCGAATGGAGAACGCCTTTCCAGCAAATTGAAATAGGTAAGGGAAGAAAGATCAAAGACGGACAGGATATTGCCATTCTTTCTTTTGGCCACCCCGGCAATTTTGCAACTACTGCCATCCGCGAACTGAAAATGGATGGATTGAATCCCGCGCATTACGACATGCGTTTTGCCAAACCACTGGATGAGGCCTTACTGCACGAAGTGTTTCAACGCTATCAAAAAGTGATCACCGTGGAAGACGGTACCATTACAGGCGGTTTTGGCAGCGCCGTACTGGAGTTTATGGCGCAGCATGGTTATAAAGCCGATTTAAGGATGCTGGGTATTCCCGACCGCTATGTAGAGCATGGTACGCCCAAAGAGCTGTATCGTGAATGTGAATACGATGCGGCCGGTATCGCAGCCGCTGTTCGTGAAATGATGAAGGATAAGGTACAGGTGAACCAGTTGTTAGGATAAACTTCCGCCGGCGTTTTTGACCAGGCTGGCGGGAATCATCGATAAATCAGCGAAGCCGGTAATGCTGTATATCTACGATAACAATTAATTCAATGCACTGGCCGGCCCTTCATGGCCGTCATGGGCGCCGTCATCGCCGGGCAGGTTGAACGGAACATCCTCTTCGCGGTTCTCATTAAACTCCACGATAAAATTATTGCGGCCCTCGCCCACCATGATCATCATATATTTCATTTGCACCAGCTCCAGGATGGAGAGGAACAGGAAAATGGCATGTATGCGGTCGTTACAGATCTCGAAGATCTTTTCAAAGGCCATCACTTTTTCACGCTTCACGGTAGTGAGTGCATATTCGCGGCTTTCCTCCATGGTATAGTTGTACTGCACCACGGTATGCACCGGCTTATTGTTCCGCTGCTCCACCTTCTTCATCACCCTTTCAAAGGTCTTCATCAGCTTGAAAAGCGTAATGGTCTGAATTTCAGTACCTTCTCCGCTTTCTTCGCCAATGCTGGAAATTTCCTTCTGCAGGTTGCCACGGCGCACCATCAGCATACGGATGGCTTCCATTTCGGCCATCTTGGCGGCAGCCTCCTTGAAACGCCTGTATTCCAATATCTTATCCACCAGTTCCTGGCGAGGATCGATCTCGTTGCCCTGCTCATCCAGTTCCTTGCGGGGCAGTAACATCCTGGCCTTGATACGCATCAGGGTGGATACAAAGAGGATGAACTCGCTTGATAATTCGATATTTAACTGCTCCTGCTCATGTATATAAGCCAGGAAATCCTTAATGATATTGCTGATGGGAATATTATAAATATCCAGCTCGTCGCGTTCGATAAAGAACAGCAACAGGTCGAACGGACCCTCAAACTGCGGTAATTTGATCTGGTAAGATGCTTGATTCACGATGTCAATTTTAATCCGGCACTATCAACAAACCTACGGCAAAAAAGCCAATCCCGGTAATTACGCCGGGTTGGCTTTTAATATTGTATATAACTTGTGAAAAGCTAAATTTCCTCAGAATCGCCTGGTGTACCCGATGCCTATGAACTGCCGCACCTGCAGCCGCGGAGAGTTCCTGTCTTTACCGAATATCCGCACATCGTCGTCGTAGATCAGGTCGGCGCCCACATTGAAAGAGAAGCCCTTGTATACATTCATGCTAAAGATATTCGTCATGAAAATATCGATGTTCTGCGGGTTGTGTTTGTAGTTGGAAAACATATCCAGCTTGCCTTTATAAGTAAAACCCTTGGTGATCTCCTTGGCCACATTGGCGGTGAGGTAGGCGCCAATCTCGTTGCGGGCATGTTTGCCGGTATCTACACCGTAGGCGCCCTGTGCCGACAATTCGTCATCGGTTACAATGATCCAGCGGCTGGTGATGGGCGAAATGAACACCGATATCTGGCCATTGGGTTTATAATCCAAACCCGCCGAAACGATCACATAGGCAGGCGCCATAAAATCGGAGGTAACCACCTTGGTGGTATCGTTCACATAATTATAACCTGTGGTAAACTGCGAACGGAAATTGAATAAACCAGTGAGGTACCAGTTCTTGAACAGCTCACAACCGTATTTCGACACCAGGTCTATACGGTCGTCGGTTTTGCGGGTACCCAGCGTAGTGGTATTTACATAGCCCAGCGCCAGGTCGAGACTATTGTCCCAGGTATGTCTTCCTTTCTTATAAAATGCAAATAAGTTCAACAGGCCGTTACCGGTAAACGAGAACTGGTCGCCACCCGCTGCCCAGTTAGAAAGCGCTGTTTGACCCAGCGTGGCGCTGAATAAGCCGCCTGTTCTCCATATCTTTCCCGTGGTATCGGTTTCCTTTTTGATGGACCTGGCCGATTCTTCCCTCAACTCCTGGATTGTTGCATCCTGCGCGATACAAATACCTGCACTGAACAGGCAAACCATCACCAAAAACTTCTTCTTCATGAGTATTTGATTGTGATTTTAAAAAAAAGGCATTTTGAAATAATTCAAAATGCCGTGCAAAGATAAAAAGTTGAAATATTTATTTCTTCTTTAATTCATCGCGAATTTCACGTAAAAGAGCAATCTCTTCGGGTGGGGCTGCGGGTGCTTCGGGGGCGGCTTCTTCTTTTTTCTTCATTCTATTGATGCCCTGAACGATCAGGAACAATATAAATGCCACTATGATAAAGTTGAGTACGGCGGAGAGGAATACGCCTATTTTGACGGTGCCGAATACGACATATTGCTCGATGTCTTTTATGTTCAGCGCCTCCATCACGGGTTTTAAAATTAACGGCGTGATTACATCATCTACCAACGATTTGACAATGCTGGTAAAGGCAGCGCCAATGATGATACCTATTGCAAGGTCCAGTACGTTGCCTTTTACGGCAAACTCTTTAAATTCTTTCAGCATGCCCATAAGAAAATAGTTTTGTGATAATAAATATATAAATATTTTTGATGCAATTACCTTGCGAGGCCAGGATATTTCATATCAAGTGATTTTAATGTGGTAAGCATGGCATCGGCAATGATATATTCCTTATACCAGTTTTGATCGGCAGGCACAATGGTCCAGGGAATATCATTGCATTTGTCGAATGCCTCTTCGTATACATTCATGTAGGCATGCCACCGTTTGGCTTCTTCAAAATCTTTCGCATTGTACTTCCATTGTTTCATGGGGTTATCTATGCGTTCCTGCAGGCGCTGCTGTTGTTCTTCGGGTGATACATGCAGGTAAAATTTCAGTATGCTGGTATTATTGTGAACTGTAAGCAGCTCTTCAAAATGATTGATGGCTTTCATGCGCATTTTTGCCGTTGCATCATCTATCAATTGATGTACCCGGGTTACCAGTATATCTTCATAATGCGAGCGGTTGAAGATCTGTATCATACCTTTGGCCGGCGCAACCCGGTGCACGCGCCATAAAAAATCATGACTTAATTCTTCCTCAGTAGGCACCTTAAATGAATGTACATGCACGCCCTGCGGGTTCAGTTTACCAAATACATTGCGAATAACACCGTCTTTACCACTGGCATCCATACCCTGTAGTATCACCAGTATGGCATGTTTCGATTCAGCGTACAACAGGTTTTGTAAATCGTTCAGTTCTTCGAGTATGCCGGCTGTTTTCTTTTTTATATCGGATTTGTCAAACTCTTGCGGCGCCCTCGTGCTGATATCCTTTAAGCTGATGCCCATAAACAAATATGTTTCATTCAAATTATTACATTTTACAGGGAATAGCTGAATTTTACACAAATAATTACATGGCCCGGGGCAGGTTTGTAAACGCGATCCTATTTTTTATACTCTGTGTTATTTGGGGAAGCTCCTTCATACTCATGAAGGAAGGCATGAAACAATTAAGCGCCTACCAGGTAGCCACATTACGCATACTCAGTGCAGGCCTGGTGTTGTTGCCGGTGGCTGTGCGGCAGTTCAAAAAAATTCCGTCCAACAAAATGGGTTATGTGCTGCTTTCAGGTGTACTGGGCAGTTTTTTCCCGGCCTTCCTGTTTTGCCTGGCCGAAACCCGCATCGACAGTTCGCTGGCCGGTTTCCTCAACTCGCTTACACCGGTGTTTACGATAGTTACGGGACTATTATTTTTTAAGCAGGTATTTCAATGGCATAAGCTGGTGGGTGTATCCATCGCTATCATGGGCATGCTGGTGCTTTTGCTGGCCCGGGGTTCGGTGGATATGCAATACATGCATTATGCTTTTTTTGTGCTGGCGGCTACGATCATGTATGGTGTAAATATCAATTTGGTGGGTCGTCATTTGTCGCAAATAGGGTCGCTGGCCGTTGTTGCGGTCAGTTTTGCGTTGTTGCTGGCGCCCTGCATCGTCATTCTTATATTAACCGGCTATTTCAGGCTGCCTTTGTTACAGGGCGAGGTGATGCTGGCTACCGGTGCATCGGCCATGCTGGGTATTATGGGAACGGCCGTGGCTACGGTATTGTTTTACCGGTTGATCAACAGGGCGGGTGGCCTGTTTGCTTCGATGGTTACTTATGGGGTGCCGTTTGTGGCTTTGTTTTGGGGTGTGGTGGCCGGGGAAAGTATTAATATGTGGCAGTTGCTGGGGCTGGCGGTAATTTTATGCGGTGTATATATAACAGGAAGTAAGAGGTAGGAAGTAAGAAGTAGGAAAATCAGTGACCATCCTACCTCTTACTTCATTATACAGTCATAATTTCTTTTTCTTTGGCGGCCAGGTGCTTGTCTACCAGGGCAATATACCTGTCTGTCATTTCCTGTACGATCTTTTCGCCGTCTTTACAAACGTCTTCGCTCAGGCCGTTCTTTTGTAATTTTTTGATGCCTTCCATGGCGTCGCGGCGGATATTGCGGATGGCCACTTTGGAATGTTCACCCTCGTTCTGCGCCCTTTTAACCAGCTCTTTACGCCTTTCTTCGGTAAGCGGCGGCATAAACAGCCTGATCATATTGCCATCATTTTGCGGAGTAATGCCAATATTGGCGGCAATGATGGCCCTTTCGATGGGCTGCAGCATATTCTTTTCCCAGGGCTGAATGGTCAGCGTACGGGCATCGGCAACGGCTATATTGCCTACCTGGTTAATAGGCGTGGGATTTCCGTAATAATCCACTACAATGCCGTCAACCAGGTTGGGGTTGGCTTTACCGGCACGTACCTTCACCAATTCTGTTTCGAGGTGGCTAATGGCCTTTTCCATATGTTCATGGGCCTGGTCTTTGATCTTATTGAGTTCGTCTGACATAGGTGAGTATATTAAATGCGGTGCAAACCTACTAAAAATTGAAGTAAGAAGTAGGATGTCGCAAGTATGAGGCGTACGGCAGGCCAAAAGGTTGCATGCAACCGGTGCCGGTCCTAATTTTTATGCTCCAGGATGGTGTCAGTGGTCAGGGGAACGATCTTGGACTTCAGCTCGGGGGCAGGTTCGTCTTCCACCGGCAGTTCAATAGACCTGGCTACAAACAGGCGGGTGCGTGGACGGGTGTAATACAGGGCGGCTATGCCGGAAAAGAACACCATCAATATACCGAGTATGATCCAGGTACAGCCAATGTTACGGCCGCTGTAGGCGCCTACAATGAAAAGCAGGTTCACCGATACCAGTATCAGGGCGATATACCGGTGCGAAAGCCCTTTATCGAGCATGAGGTGGTGTATATGGTTACGGTCGGGACTAAAGGGTGAACGCCTGTGAAAGATGCGTATGGCGAATACCCGCAGGGTATCGAGCAGGGGAATTACCAAAATGGCAAAACCAATGGCAGGCGATGCTACCACCGGGTAAGCGATATCGGGCTGGTTGGCCACGCTGATGAATTTAACCACCAGTATGGCGTTCACCAGGCCAATAAGCATGGAGCCTGTATCGCCCATAAATATCCTCGCCGGTTGAAAATTAAATATGAGAAAGGCGGCCAGGCTGCCCGAGAGGGCAAAGGCCAGTATAGCAAAGGCAGGCATATTTACCTGCAGGAAATACAAACCAAACAGGGTGCTGGCCATCAAACCGAGGCTGCCGGCCAGTCCGTCGATACCATCGATGAGATTAAATGAATTGATGATGACAATGACGGTAAGATAGGTGAGCAGCAGGCTAAACATCTCGGGCAGTTCATGTATGCCCAGGAAGCCATGCATGCTTTGTATCTGGATATTTCCTTTATAAATGATCAGGAAGGCTGCCAGTACCTGGCCAATAAATTTTTTGATGGGTGATATCACCAGTATATCATCCTTTAAACCCAGGAAGAAGATCACAAATGCAGCCGCAAAGAAGAATTGAAAGTCGGTAGCTATCTGGTAGGGTATAGCTATAAGACAGGCCAGTATAAATCCTGCGAATATACCCAGACCTCCCAGAGAGGGAATGGGCCTGCGGTGTACTTTTCTTTCATCGGGGATATCAAATAGTTTTTTTCGTTCAGCCACCGTGATGATTACGGGAATCGCCAGGAAGGTAATTGCAAACGAGATAGCGATAGAAAATAATACATCAAACATCAGCCAGATTTTTGTCATCGAATATTAAGTACGCGCTACTAATCGGGCCGGGTGGGCTCAACATATCACAAAGCCCTCGCAAATTACTGTGTATTTTCGGAATTCCAACTTTTACGGCCATTAGTTTATTGTGGTTGGGGCTTTAGGCTAAAAAATATGGGGAAAGTTTAATTTGGCTTATCGAAGCAAGGCAAATTACTGTAGTTTTGCACCCAAATTTTACACCTGCTATGCCAGCTTTAAAAGACATTGCTACTCAGATCAGGAGAGATATCGTAAGAATGGTACATGGGGCCGCAAGCGGCCACCCAGGGGGTTCGCTGGGATGTACGGAGTTCTTTACTGCTTTGTACTTCAAGGTCATGAAGCACAATCCCCAGTTCTCTATGGAGGCGCATAATGAAGACGTTTTTATATTGTCTAATGGGCATATTTCACCTGTTTTTTATAGTAGCCTTGCCCGTTCGGGTTATTTCGACGTAAAAGAACTTAGTACTTTTCGCAAAATAAACAGCCGTTTGCAGGGCCATCCTGCCACCCATGAACATTTGCCTGGCATACGTATTGCCAGCGGTTCGCTGGGCCAGGGCATGAGTGTGGCTTTAGGAGTAGCATTATCAAAAAAACTCAATGGCGAGAAAAATATTGTGTATTCATTGCACGGAGATGGTGAATTGGATGAAGGCCAGAATTGGGAAGCCATAATGTTTGCAGCCCATCATAAAGTAGATAATCTGATATCTACAATAGACTGGAATGGCCAACAAATCGACGGTCCAACCAATAAAGTGATGTCGCTTGGCGACCTTGATGCCAAGTTTTCGGCATTTGGATGGGATGTGATACACCTTGAAAAAGGTAATGACATCAATCAAGTGGTGGCCACCCTGGAAAAGGCCAAAGAACATACCGGTAAGGGCAAGCCAGTGGTGATATTGATGAAGACCGTGATGGGTGCTGGTGTGGATTTTATGGAAGGGCATCATGAGTGGCATGGAATAGCGCCTAATGATGAGCAGTTGCAGAAGGCATTGGCGCAGTTGCCGGAGACCATCGGAGATTATTAATTGATAATACGCAAACCACGATAATACAAAAACCGTGGCCCTTCGGGCCACGGTTTTTGCGTTTAAGCGCCTCGCCGGCGGGGCTATTGATATTCATCAACCCAGCCCCAAATTTATTTTTTGCTTAATCGTTTAAATTTTACATTCGCTTAAACGATTAAATAACCTTGCCATGTTTACCATTAACCATTCACTGCTCCTCCACCCCCACTATTTCTCCGGATTTATGGTTTTAAAAAAACTCAACGGTTAACATAACCCGCTTCCCTATTGAATGCCATTTCGATCTTCCCGCGATTGACGGGCCATCCTTTGCCATTACTCAAACCAACTTTTACTAACGATTAAATATGAAAGCTTATGAGCACGCTATTTAAAAAGCACTGCGCTCTACTCATCGCCTGCTTTTGTACTTCCTTTCTTTTTGCCCAAACACAAACTATTACAGGAAAAGTAACCGATGAAAACGCCCTCCCATTAGTAGGCGCTACAGTCACTATTTCGGGTACCCGAACAGCCGTCACCACCAACAGCGAAGGCAAGTTCTCCATCAATGCCGCCAAAGGCCAGGTGCTGGAGATATCTTACATAGGCATGGCCACAGAAAAAATAACCGTTGGCGATAACCCGGTGATAAATGTAACCCTCAAAACAAAAACTGCCACCGATATGAACGATGTGGTGGTGATCGGTTATATGACCCAAAAGAAAGCCGATCTCACCGGCGCCATTGCCGTGGTATCTACCGCCGACCTGGGTAAAAGCCATGGCGTCACCAACATCCTGCAATCGCTGCAGGGCGTGGTGCCCGGTATGAACATCACCACCGATGGCAACCCCGGTGGTAATGTAGGCATACAAATACGCGGTCTTACCTCCATCAACAACAGCGCTCCGTTGATCGTTATCGACGGTGTACCCAGTTACCTCAACCTGAGGGATATCAATCCTGAAAACATCGAATCGATGCAGGTATTAAAAGATGCTTACTCGGCCAGTATCTATGGTACACAGGGCGCCAGCGGCGTTATACTCATTCAAACCAAAAAAGGTAAGGCCGGCAAAACCAAAATATCCTTCAACAGCACCTTTGGTGTAAGCACCTGGGCCAATAAACCAAAAATGCTAACCACCGAAGAATATGGCAGGGCCCTGTGGCAGGCTGCTGTAAACGGCAACCAGGAACCCAACGACGTAACCCAGTTGTACGACTATGTATGGCATAGAGACGCCAACAATATTCCCGTGCTGGATAATATGACATCGGTAAGATACCTGAACAAGGATTCCACCATGCTGGCCGCCAACACCAACTGGCTGGATGCCATTTCGCAATCGGGTTTGCAAAACAACCAGCAACTGACGATATCCGGCGGTAATGAAAGATCCACCTCCCTGTTATCACTGAACTATTTTCAAAATGAAGGCTGGATGATACACACGGGCTGGAAACGTTTTTCGGTGCGCGCCAATACCGAATACAAGGTCATCAAAGACCGCCTCACCATCGGTGAAAACATCGAGGCATCGCACATGATTGAAAACAACCAAAACGAAATGCACAATGCCCTCGTAATGCCTGCCATTGTACCCGTACATACCACCAATGGCGGCTGGGGCGGCTCGGCCGTTGGACTGGGCATGGATGATTACTGGAACCCCGTACGCGGGCTTACCTTAAACAAAGACAACGGCAATAAATACAACAAAATTTACGGCGATGTACATGCCAGCCTGGTGATCCTGAAAAACCTTACGCTTCGTTCAACCTTAGGCTTGATTTATACCGATGGTTATCACCGGAACATACAGTTTACGTTCGAAGAAGGCGGTGGTAAACTCAATGCCATCAGCAGCGTTGAACAATGGTACTGGAAAGAATCGACGCTTGACCTTACCAACACGCTCAACTATAAACTGAATACAGGCCGGCACAGCCTGGATGTACTGGCCGGCATGGAAGCCAATAAATATGTTACCGAAACCATGAATGCCAGGCGGCAGGACCTCCGTTTCGAGAATTACGACTATGCTTATTTAACAACCGCCACAGGCAATATGTCGATGAGCGGCGGGGGCGACCGGTACAACCTGCTGTCTTATTTCGGCAAGTTCAATTATTCGTTTGATTCAAAATACCTGCTGTCGGCTTCGGCACGATACGACGGTTCTTCCAAATTTGGTAAGAACAACCGCTTTGGATTTTTCCCCGCCTTCTCTGCCGGCTGGCGCCTGAGCAGTGAAGACTTTTTGATCAACAGCTCTTTTATTTCCGATCTGAAACTAAGGGCCAGTTGGGGAAGGAACGGCAGCCTGGCCAATATCCGCTCGCTGGCGGCGCAAACCTATTTTGCGCCCGATTACAACTATGTTTCCTATGCCATCGGCGGCAATGAAACCGGCAATCTTCCTTCCGGCTTCTTCAGGGTACATACAGGTAACGACGATCTGAAATGGGAAGCCACTACACAAACCAATATCGGGCTCGACTTCGGTTTTTTGAATCAAAAGGTCTCCGGTTCAATAGACTTCTATAAAAAATACACCGATGGTATGCTCATTGAGCCGCCCTACCTGGGTACCTTGGGTGAAGGCGCCTATACCTATTTTAACGCCACCAATATGACCAATAAAGGCGTTGAATTGTCGATAGCCTACCAGGGCAACGCAGGCCGCTCATTCAGCTACCAGGTACGTGGTAATATCAGCTACAACAAAAATCATGTGAACGATCTGCTGCCCACCGTTCAATATACCTATGGCGGCAGTGCATTGAAAGGCGATGGCATTGCCGGACGCCCCTGGGGTTCGTACTATGGCTTTATTGCCGATGGTTTGTTCCGTTCGCAGGACGAAGTAGACAACTCGGCCATACAGGCCGGCAAGGGTTTGGGAAGAATTCGATATAAGGATATCTCCGGTCCCGATGGAAAACCCGATGGAAGGATCGATTACGACTACGACCGCACATGGATAAGCGATGGCCCCGCTCCCAAACTGCTGTACGGCTTTTCGTTCAGCGCCAGCTATAAGAATTTCGATTTCTCCATGTTCTGGCAGGGCATTGCCGATGTAAAAGTGTACAACGGCTGGAAGACC
>Ga0065721_10049396_pt1 | contig 35313 bp, 57 predicted proteins | sample Mesricmetagenome_FD_59108 | JGI IMG/M metagenome (GOLD analysis project Ga0065721, IMG submission 59108) | Mesophilic microbial community from rice straw/compost enrichment Sample: eDNA_1 v2 (version 2) | ecosystem: Engineered > Solid waste > Grass > Composting > Bioreactor | place: USA: Davis... | reverse complement strand
GCTTCCGTATCAAGGAGAAAAAGAAGGCCGGCTTCTTCCGCCCGGAACCATCAGAGGACGCTGAATCCGACCGATGAAACTGGGGAATTTTAAACCGATACTTTTGGGGAATTTTCGTCCGATGTTGACATCACTACGGACATGCCACAAGAAGAAGTGGATTATAAAGGTCCTAACGGCAACTATAACAGTACAGCTCAATTAATCAGGCATTTGTTATATGTAGATCTCAATTGGGTTTACAGGTTAAAGAGAGAACCGCTACCTGATGCATTGAGGGAACAGTATGGCCCTATGATTGATGAAACGAATAAGCTGCCAATGATTAAAGGGAAGTCAATCCATAAGTTAATGTCGGAATATCAAGCTGTAATTAAGATGCTTGAAGATACATGTGAACAATTGACAGATTCGGATCTAAAGCAAGTTGTCAACTTCGGACATCACAATGAAAAACAAGCGACCATTCGTTGGGGTTTGTGGCATATAGCTGACCATAGCCGTTATCATCAAGCCCATATTAATTTACTTAGAAAATGGTATAGTGACTCCTGTTTAATCGATAATGCAAAACCGTGACACATAGGGCGGAGACTACACCATGAGAATTAGCAAACGAGATTTTAAGGGCTTATTTTTATCCGGATTTAAAGTGCGGAACTTGAAGTGCTGGGTTATAATTCCACTAAGACTAAACCGTCTCAGGTCGTTCATGAAGGGGGATTTGAATGTTGAATAACCGTGAATCCCAGCTGGGAGAAGTAGTATCAGTCAGTCGCAGCGGAACCCATACCTTCAGCAAAGAGACCATGAAAGTCATTCGACTTCTCGCAGGCCTAGGTGTAGAAGGTGATGCACATATGGGTGATACCGTTAAGCACCGTTCGCGAGTTGCACAGAATCCGAACCAACCAAACCTACGGCAGGTTCATTTAATTCATTCTGAGTTGTTTGATGAACTACGAAGCGTTGATTTACATGTTGAGCCAGGTCAGATGGGTGAGAATATTACAACACGCGGTATAAATTTGCTCAGGCTGCCAACAGGCACAAAGCTATATATTGGTAGTAACGCGGTCATTGAGATCACCGGACTTCGTAATCCTTGCGCACAAATTGAAAATTTTAAGTCTGGGCTATTGAGTGCGGTGTTAGAACATGATGAGAACGGTAATTTAATACGCAAAGCTGGTGTAATGGGCATTGTATTAAGCGGAGGAGAGATACGACCTGGAGATATAATCCGCATTGATCTACCACCAGAACCGTACCGGCCATTAGAACGTGTATAGAACAGAGGTTGAAACTTATGAATGATATGAAACTCGAAAAGCAAATTCGTTTTATTGTTGAAATCGATAAACTCAAGCAGGTATATCGAAAAACTAAAATTCTTGATCGAACGCGTTATGAGAATGATGCCGAACACTCTTGGCATTTAGCCATGATGGCAATCATTCTTGCTGAATATGCCAATGATAGATCAGTGGATATATATAAAGTGCTGAAATTACTATTAATACACGATTTAGTTGAGATTGATGCTGGAGACACATATGCGTACGACAGTACAGGACAGTCTTCAAAGAAAGAAAGAGAAATTAAAGCGGCGCAACGTCTATTTTCATTATTACCAGAAGATCAGGGGCTCGAGCTAATGTCACTGTGGGAAGAATATGATCTTCATAACACTATGGAAGCAAGATTTGCTTCAGCATTGGATAAATTACAACCCCTTTTATTTAATCATTTGAACGACGGAGAAATTTGGAAGGAGAACAATATAACAAGTAACATGGTGATAGAAAGAAATGAACGAATTGCATTAGGATCAGAATCACTATGGGAATATGCCCAAAGAATAATCAACACCTCAATTGAGCAAGGAATACTTGAAAGTAGCACAGAGAAGCGGGATCAACCGGACAAATAGTATTTTCTAATGTAGACAATAATCCCCGAACAGAGAGAGGGATCTATATACAAAGGCAAAGAATCGTACCGTTAGTAATTATATTAATCATTTGTGCGGGGGTCATTGGATACTGGCTCTTAAACAACTCAAGTATTAAATCAAAGGACGTAAAAGAGATTTCACTCGAATGCATTCAAATATGCAAAGAGCAGAAGAACCCACCATTTTCCCAAAGAATATTCACTGATAAAGAATCGATCGGTCTATTTCTCGAGGCAATAAATAAAGCAAAGTCAATGAGTGGATCTTTAGACTATGGTGTTGATTTCCTAATGACAGTCACAATGAATAAAGGGCAGCCAAAGAAGTACTACTTGAATATCGGAAATACGGAGAGGCCGCAAAATGGTCTTTTAATCAAATTACCAAATACTGAACAAGGATACTCTGTATCGCAAAAGACAAGTAAAAAGTTGAAGCAAATCATCTACCAAGCTGGAGAGTAATTCAGATGAATACATTAAAATCTGCAATGGAGTTTGCTTCTAATAATGATATCGAGACGTGGGTCCATCTTTTCCTGAACGGCGAAGGGGACAATGAAGGATTATCGAATGGACTGAAGTTAAAGAAGAGATATTGGGTTGGACCAATCGAGATTGAAGCAAGAATTCTCGATAGGATTGTTGGGCCTGAGCCTGATTTGGAGTACGTCGAAGACGAGAAATGGTGGAACCATAACATCGATCAAATATGTAAACGAATCGAAGATGGTTGGGATATGCCTCCTTTAATTGCGGAGAACCGAGATGGTTATCTAAGTGTCAGAGACGGAAACCATCGATTAGGAGCAATCCAGAAGTTAAAGCTGGAGAAGTGCTTCCTCATTATTTGGGATGATAATGGAGAAGACAATATTATAAGGGCATTGGGAAAGTTAAATGAGACTCACTAAGAATAAACAGAAGACAGAGGTAATCCAAGATGAAAATTAGTAAATTAACAGGCGAACACTATATTTGGGGAACGAATTGTGATGGATGGCATCTTGTTAAACATGAAGATTTAAGCGTTATTCATGAAAGAATGCCGCCAAGCACTAAAGAAGTAAGACATTATCATAATAGATCCAGGCAATTCTTTTTTGTCCTTTCAGGTACAGCAACCATAGAAGTCAACGGACAGGAGTTTGAATTAACCGGTCTTGAAGGAATAGAAGTCCCGCCGCTGACTCCACATCAAGTATTCAATCAATCTGCGGAAGCGGTAGAATTCTTGGTCATTTCTCAGCCAACCACTAAAGAGGACAGAGTAACTGTTCAAGAATAAGGAGAGCTCCTATGAGGCGATGGTTTGAAATCGATGAAATTGTACATGATCGTATTCAATTTGCGGTGATCATAGCAAAGCGTAAAGGTCAATTCATCATTGTTTTCAATAATAAGCGCATTGGATGGGAGCTTCCAGGAGGAAATAAAGAAGCGGGAGAGACCATATTGAAGGCTGCAGGGCGTGAATTGTTCGAGGAAACTGGTGCGATCAAATTTGATCTTACCCCCTTTGGAATTTACGAGTGGAAAGAAGTTTTCGGGATGGTCTTTTTGTCTGAGGTTATTGAAATGGTTGACATGCCTAAGTTTGAAATAGAAGAAATTAAATTCGTCGATAGTCTGCCTGAGGGAATGAATTTCGGTGACATGTTTTATGTCTTTGAGAAGAGATGGAATGAAGTTAAAGGGAACAATTTAAAGAGATATAGCGTTGATATAGATAACTTGGATGAACTCGATAAGATAATGGTTGGATAGTTGAGAGGAGTTATAGTTGTGATCGATAAAAGTCCTAACTTAAGATGAAGGCGGTCCTGGACCCAAGGATCATCCAGCGGGGAGTGATTGTTATCAAATTCATATTATTATTCGGTCCCCAGGCAGTCGGCAAGATGACTGTTGGTCGTGAATTAACGAAAGTTACGGATTTGAAACTCTTTCATAATCACATGTCTATTGAGCTATTTCATCCTTTTTTTGGTTTTGGGAGTGAAACGTGGAGGCTGTCTAATCTCTTACGAAGAGAATTATTTGAATCTTTCGCAAATAGCAATCAATATGGACTTATTTTCACCTATGTCTGGGGATTTGATCTTCAAAGTGATTGGGACTTTGTTAAGCAAACATGTGAAATATTCGAATCAGTTGGCGCCGATATTTATTTTGTTGAATTAGAGTCTGATCTTGAAGAACGATTAAAGAGAAATAAAACTCCTTATAGACTTGATCAAAAACCAACCAAAAGAAACATTGAACAATCTGAACAGGATCTTTTAAGAACGATGGAAACTCACAGATTAAACTCACATCCAGGCGAAATTGTAAGAGATAATTATCTGAGAATCAATAATACCGACTTAAGCGCTGAGGAAGTCGCATCCCGTATTAAAGTCGAATTTGATTTGTAAATAGAAAGGCAGGAATGTAGGGACAACGCGATATAATGGGCACGGGAAGCCCACACATTATGAAATAATCTTCGAAAGACTAAAAAGGACAGAGTGAGCAGTAGTCTTCCGACGTTTTTCTGATTTACTGCATTTTGTTGAAAGTAGGTGTCTCTATGAAGATGACAAAGTTGAAAGCACTCATGCTTACTGCAATGATAGAGTTAATTTGTATCGTATTATGTTTCACGCTTACTTATTTCTTTAGTGAGATGAGTTGGATTCAATGTTTGATAACCTCCTTAGTGTTGAGTTTGGTTGTAGGATACTCCACTTATTCACGACTTGCTCGTGCATTTAATCTTGATATAAATCCGTGGAAAGATTGATCTTTACTCATTAGACAGGCCGAAACTGCTTATAATACTTGTTGATGCTGCAACAAACGAGAGGAAGTTGAATAATGGAGACATTCGGTAGGGGTTGTTTGTGGCTCATTCTTGGTATGGTAGGTTTACTATTCCTTGCCTTCATCACCCGGAGCACAATAAACATTCCGTGGTTCATCTTAATCCCGATCATTATAATTGTCTTTTGGTTAGCGTCAAAGAAAAGTAAAAAATGATGATTACTGCCCTCTAATGGATTACAATTCCATTTAAGGGCTGTATTTATATGCAGAGCCAATCCAGTATGGGAGCAGAAGAATGATACGTATCCGGCCTTATGAATCCAATGATATCGAGTCCTTAACGCATTTAATGGGTGATCTTGGATATCCAACCACAGTCGATAATATGAAACAAAGACTGAAAGACATTGGGTCAGAATCGAACACTTACACCTTTGTTGCGACGATCGACGAAAAGGTAGCGGGTATGATTGGTGTCCGTCAGGTGTTTTATTATGAAGGTGATGGGTGCTCAACGCAGGTCTCAGCATTAGTCACAGGTAATCAATATGAAGGACGAGGTATTGGCTCAGCGCTCATCAAATATGTAGAAGAATGGGCAAAGGAAAGAAGCTCCAATAGCCTATATTTGACCAGTGGAATTAAACCAGAAAGAATAAGAGCGCATGAGTTTTATAAAAAGCAGGGGTTCGAAGTGAATGGGTATAGATTCGTGAAGAAGTTAAGTAACTTAAACATGTCTAAATAACTCTCTACGGCAAGGAGGGAATGAAATGGACGATAAACAGAACCCATATAATGACGAAACCATTCATACAACCCAACTGGTGTCAAGAGATGAGTTGCTTGAAAGAGAAGGATTTAATGATGTTATCAAGCATTACGACTCTGTTAATGGGTTCCAAGCTCCAAAGCGCTTAGATCATTTTCCTAAACCTATTAGATGGATAGCGAAGTTGGTAGTCATTTTGCTTGTATTGATGTTTATAGCAGCGATGATGAGCCAAATGCTGGAAATTCTCGATCATCTTTAGGTTGCATGCAGGATATGAACGGAGGCTAATTCTATCTTCTCCAGATTATTTAGAATGGCACTTTGGTTGTTAGTTATCATTTACTTGCTCATCTTATTTCAATATTTGGTTATAGATCGACTAACTTATGGTCATTATTCTACAAGGATCTATAATCTAAAACCGTTTGATTCTATACAATCATACCTATATCACAAGGACAGCTATAACTTTAGAACATGGTTCTTGAATTTATATGGGAACATCATCATGTTGGTTCCTCTTGGAATATTGCTGCCGTTACTATTGCCGTACTTTAGGAAGACGCTTCCGTTTGTTGTGTTTCTATTAATCTTTAATCTTGGAATAGAGATAACTCAATACATAGGTCGATTAGGGAGTTTTGATATTGATGACTTAATATTGAATAGCGCTGGGGCGTTAGTTGTTTACATGGTCATTAGAATCATCTTATCGGTGGGGCGCCGGAGTACAAGAGGGGGTTCACATGTTTCTACGTGAAATAATCAAGTTGAATGAACGAATACAGAATCATGAACAGTATCCCTTCAACATACCCACAGTTAGAAGTTTGACCAGAATCCCTCTGAATCGCAATGTTACTTTCTTCGTTGGTGAGAACGGATCGGGCAAATCTACACTTTTAGAAGCCATTGCTTATCAATGCGGCTTTAACACAGCTGGCGGAAGCAGGAATAATCTATATGATTTGGATTCTTCAGCTGCTCAACTAGGTGATTATATTAGACTATCATGGATGCCCAAGGTGAATCAGGGCTTCTTCTTAAGAGCAGAGACTTTTTATAGCTTCGCTTCGCATATTGATCAATTAGCAATAGAACATCCCTCGATATATGATGCCTATGGAGGGAAATCTCTGCACGAGCAATCTCATGGGGAATCATTCTTTGCATTGTTTAAGAATCGATTCGGCAAGCGAGGTATGTACCTCTTAGACGAGCCCGAAGCAGCGTTGTCGCCTAACAGGCAGATCCAATTTCTTAGCGTCATTCATGAGCTACAGAAGAGTGCACAGTTAATAATAGCTACACATTCACCCATCTTATTGGGGTATCCATTAGCGGAGATTTATAACTTTGATACGTCTCCGATATCCAATATTGATTATAAGGAAACCGAGCACTATCAAGTAACGCGTAGATTTCTTGAGAATAGGGACTTTTATCTGCGAGAAATTACAGAAGATCGAGAGTGATATTCGGCCAATACATGAAGGAAGTAGGTCATCATTCGTGGATAGAATTGCAGTTATCTCCGATATACATGGCAATTTACCGGCATTGCAAGCTGTACTGGATGACATTCGGAATCGACATATTAACAGGATTTTTTGTTTAGGCGATTTGATCGGTAAAGGTCCAAGCTCCGATCTAATCGTTGATCTGGTAAGGAACTCGTGTGAAACAGTTATTCAAGGCAACTGGGACAAGCATATCTCAGAATCAAGTGAAGATCATCCTGTAGATCATTATCACCGTAATATTCTACGTGAAGAACGTTTGGAGTATTTAAGGAAATTACCTTTTTCTATAGAATTTTATTTGAGTGGAAAATTTATTAGGCTGGTACATGCATCTCCTAGAAGTGTAGATGAAAGAATTCAACCTATGGATTCATTAGACTCAAGATTGTCGTTGTTTGAGTACTCGGAGCTTTGTCAGACGAAGAAGCAGGCTGACATTCTAGGTTATGGCGATATTCATAATGCCTACCTCCAGAATTTTCAAGGTAAAACCCTGTTCAATGTAGGCAGTGTGGGAAATCCGCTTGAGATAACAGAAGCATCATATGCTTTATTAGAAGGACAGTATAATCGAGAAGAAATAGGACCTTATAGTATTCAGTTTGTGAGAGTGCCTTATGATATTGAATCAGCCATTGAACAAGCTATCCAATCTGGTATGCCACAATTAGAGAAATACATCTTAGAATTGAGAACTGCAGAATACAGAGGGAACAAAGTTTGAACACATTATTTAAGCAGCTAGAAGAAAGACAAGCTATGGACTTTGAAGGACGCCGAGGTGAGGTTTAAATGAAGCCAAGAATTACTGTACTAACTTTAGGTGTAGATGATTTAGAGAGAGCGTTGAAGTTCTATCGAGACGGACTTGGATTTCCGACCGAAGGCATAGTGGGCACAGAATTTGAACATGGTGCTGTTGCATTCTTTGACTTGCATGCAGGCTTAAGAATGGCCATCTGGCAACGTAGGGATATTGCATTCGATACTAAGCTTAACCAAACGGCGGCAAGTCCTACTGAATTCACAATAGGTCATAATGTAGGCAGCAAAGAAGAAGTTGATTCCGTGATGGAGCAAGCGAAGAAAGCCGGCGCGAACATCACAGTTCCAGCTCACAGTACCTTTTGGGGCGGATATTCAGGGTATTTCCAGGATCCAGATGGACATTTGTGGGAAGTCGTATGGAATCCTCAATGGGAATTCAATGAATAATCCACTCTGCACTCTAAATTAATTACAAAGGAAACGACATATGTCATTCAATTGCTATCATTACTTCGATAAGGATATTGGACCGTTTATTAACTTATCCCGATTAACGGTGGAGGAAGCGGAAGAGATTTCGGAGCGAATTAAGAAAGCCGGTAAGACTTTCGCAAGCCAACGGTCACCCGATTATATGAAGATTAGAAGAGAGCTAGAATCTAAAGCTCGCGAGCAATTTATGGCTAAAGGTGGTAAACCACATAATCACTACCCGCATTATATGACATTGGGACCCTGTGAATGGATCTCATCGTGGTATCAGAATCCGGATGTAGTTGTAATCCCTTGGGAAGAGTTCTCGGAACAATCCATTAGTTTTACGTACGGTGATCTGTTCCCCACAATGAGATACGAAGATGGTAAACCCTATCGAAAGCAAGTCTACACGAAGAGTGAGATTAAAGACATTCTGAGACAATATGGGTTTCCGCAAGATTGGAACATCAATGGGGATCAAGGGCCAGAAAGATATATAGAAGTACAAGTTTGGGATGAAGAAGTCATTAAGCGGTATTGGTAGCGAGATACAATGAGGTGAACTGCTAACATGATAGATTACAAACAGATGCATAAAGATGATGTAGAACATCTGAAGGATATAGATCGATCAGAAACGATCGAGGTTATCTACCAAGTTCAAGATGGACTATTACATGAGACTGCTGCACCTCATGAATGTCCGAGCTGGGATGATGAACTTACACAAGAAGAGCCCTATGACATTCACATGCTGAAGAAACTATGATCCGAGTTGAGAGGTGATTATAAGTAGGTGCGGATTAAAAGAAAACTAGTCGTGCTCATAACGGTAGGTGTAATAGTTGCATTCTATTTATTCTTGCAACAGAATCCTCTGAATACAACAGGCTTTTCGTATAATGATGCAAGAACTAAAGTTACTCTGGATCTGATTAATAACGGTCATTTCGACATCAAACTTGTTGAAGTCAGTGTTAATGGCAAGAAACCCTTAACAACACAACTCATTCTTAGCTATTCAGGACAACTAGCTTCCAGCGCCTTGATTCAGGAGGATCCACTGGCTGAGTTCATGGAGATAGTCAAGGGAGAAATACATCCTAAGCTTAGCGCCGAACAAGTACAACAAGCTTTATTAACCAAGACCAAACCGATTGAATATGGACTCTCCATTCTTCATGATGAGAAAATTACAGAAATCAGAGTGAAGTATAAGTATCTCGGAATTAGCTTTGAACGAAAAATTAATCTTGATACATGGCCTGAATGAAGGCGAGGAGATGAAGTCATGTCCAATAACCAATTACTGAGAATGGACAATGTAGGTATCGTAGTAGAATCGCTTGATGATGCTATCTCATTCTTCGAGGAGATCGGCTTGAAGCTCGAAGGGAGAGCCACCATCGAAGGGGAGTGGGCTGGCCGCGTAACCGGACTAGGTACTCAATGTGTAGAGATTGCGATGATGGTTACTCCGGATGGTCACAGTCGACTGGAACTTTCGAAATTCCTTAACCCGCCTATAATATCCGATCACCGGATTGCTCCTGTCAACTCCCTCGGATATTTGCGCGTTATGTTTGCCGTTCAAGACATTGACGAATTGGTATCTAGACTGACTAAGCGCGGTGCTCAGCTCGTTGGCGAAATCGTTCAGTACGGGGATTCGTATCGGCTGTGCTACATTCGAGGTGTCGAAGGACTTCTAATCGGACTGGCGGAACAACTCGGTAACAAGTATAACTGAGATAATGAGGAGGTACCCATGGGGAATAACTTTTACAAGATATTAGGGTCAGTATTTATGATCGCCAGCGGATTGATGTATACTGCCGAAAGAATAGTGGATAAACTCTCCTCTGCTATGATTGCTGCACAGTATGCCAAGAATGGAACGTTAATCAACATACCTATTCGCAGTAATGGCTTTAATTTCTTTGTCTGGTTCTTCTTGTTCGTAGGTTTTCTGTTGCTTGCCTATGGGTTTCCGAAAAGGAGGTAAGATATGTCTTGGCAACGAGCTCTTACTGCATTCTTAGACCTATATTCAGAATCTAACTTAACAAGCCAATGGATCATTGTTGGCTCGGTCGGTTCAGTCCTTCAACAGGCCCGCATGATTCCCAACGACTTAGATATTTACGTTCGGACGATGGAAGACATGCAACAACTCTCGGCACTCTTCAAGCATTATCATCTACAATCCAAATCGGAGCTCTCCTATTATGATCCTGAATGGCATTCATCCGAGGAAGAACCGTATTTTACTCAAACCTTCTCTTCCGGATTCACATGGACGAAGGGGAAATGGAAGGTTGAGGGCTGCAGTATAGAAGTCGTTCAAATCTCCGATTCTGCCGGAATACCCGATTCCGATACCGGCGAAGGAATATGGGAAGGCGGTCGATACATATGGGATCTTGCGAAGCCTATTGTGTTCGAGAACCGTACAATTCCAGTCGTGCCTTTAGAAATTCAATTAGAATCTAATCTAAGAAGGCAAAGGCAAGACCGAGCGGACGCCATCATCGAAGCGTTGCTAACTCATGGATGTAACAGGGATATATTACAGAGAGCGTTATCAACGACACATTATGAGAAAGTGAGTAAAATATTATTCTAGTCTACCCCCTCAATTTCCCAATCGCTTACGAATATTATGAATATGAATAACCGGTGGGGAGTGGAGATTATGTCCGATCAAGTTTCGAAGTACCGATTCATTAGCGAGCAGGAGTACTTTAACCTGAAAGCATCCTATAGTTCCCAGGTTCAGGAGAACCAGAAGCTGAATGCCGAAGTTCAGCGATTAAATACGATGGTCCAACAATTATCCGAAGAAGCAGCTGCCGCCAAAGTAGAAGCGGCGAATTATCGTGAGATGTATCAATCGTTACGGGAAGGCAAGTACTTATTGATCCCCAAGTGACAACGTCCGCTAACGAGCCCTTGAATGGAGATTCCATTCGAGGGCTGTTTTATTTATAAGGATTTAATGTGCGGACCTCGATGGGCTGGGTTATAATTCCATTAAGAGAATAATGCCGGAGTTGACTATGGAATGAGCACGAATCTACTCATTGTTTTCGTCATGACCATGATTATTCATACGGCTGAGACATTGTCATACTCCATTAGATTCGCCGGCGTTAGATTAAATAAGATTGCGGTGGCTCTATCTCTGACCGGCATTATCGTACTCGTCTCGAGAACCGCCAATCTCGTCCAAGCACCGCTGTCCGCCAAGTTTGTAGACTATGCGAAGCAACATGCAACTTTTCCGCTGCTGAATCATTTAAGGATCATTATCCTAGCTTCCTCGGTGGGGACGTTACTGGCCATCATTCTCTTTCCTACATTCGTCCGTATATCCGGCCGAATCATCACTCGACTGGAACTCGCAGGTTCAATCCCCAAGCTGATCTCCAGCGTATCCGTCAGCCAGCTGAAGAATACGAAGCATTATATCCGGATTCCCAGATTCAAGCTGAGTCAGTATCGTTACTTAGGCATCTCGAAAAAGTTCATCCTGCTCAATATGGTAGTCACTTCGTTCTATACGGTCGGTGTTCTGTCATCTCTATATGCGGCTCATTTGTTCCCGGAGCATAGTATGACGGCTTCGCAGGCGTCCGGAATCATTAACGGCATCGCGACGATCGTACTGACCATATTTATCGATCCCCAGCTAGGCCTGATCACCGATAAAGCGTTACGCAATGAAGAACATCGCAACCAGTTAGGCAAGATTTATGTATTACTAATGACGACCAGATTCTTGGGAACAATGATTGCTCAATTCGTGTTGCTGCCGGCGTCATATTTTATCCGTTATATCGTAAAGTTGATTTGAAGTAGGAGGACTATATGCAGAATAGTATGAAGTTAATCTTATCCGGGATTTTCATTATGGTGCTCAGCGGTCTGGAGAAAATATTGATCTATATGGCTCACCAAGGTCAAGGAGTGCACGATAATACGAGCTTGATAAACTTGACCCCTAGCGATATATGGAGGATCCCGCAATTAACGTTCGCATTCGGAATCGTGATTCTAGTATGCGGGATAGTTTCATTGATCGTGAAGAGCAGCTTTGTACGAACACAGCTTGAGCTCATCAAGAAGCGCAACGAAGAGTTCGAGCGACGCTTTAATCAAGACGACAATGCTTGAGAAGGTTGGCAGTAGCAAGAACCGTATAGAAAGCACTGGAAAGTCAATAATGGATGGAATAAGCTGCAGGGGGATGACGCATGTTTAACCACAAGGTGAATGAGCATGTTCAATTGAAGCTGCTGGAGCCGCGTCATGCAGACGAGCTATATCAACTTTCCGATAGTAATCGGGAGTATCTTAGGGAATGGTTGCCGTGGGTCGATCAGACCCACAGCGTCGAGCACACGAAGGATTATATCCAGTTCGGGATGAATCAGTACGCGAGCAACAGCGGTTTTCAAGCGGGGATTTTCTATCACGACCAGCTTGTCGGATGTATCGGGTTGCACCAGATCGATTGGGCGAACAAGAAGACATCCATCGGTTACTGGCTTGCGGCAGGTTATCAAGGCAAAGGCATCATGTCTAACGCTTGCACAGCCATCATCAACTACTTGTTCGGCGAGCTTCACTTGAACAGAGTCGAGATCAAAGCCGCGGTACAGAATAGCAAGAGCAGGGCAATCCCGGAGCGATTGAAGTTCGTCAATGAAGGCGTCATTAGACAAGCGGAATGGCTATACGATCATTATGTCGATCATGTGGTGTACGGAATGCTAAGAGAAGAATGGAAGGATTTTGACGCCCACACATCGAATAAGTAAGGGGATCGAGCGAAAGTTCTAAGCTTAGACTTAAGTGAGGAGCGATTAACATGGAAACATTGTACATCGTGAAGGACAACAAGATTACGCAGTTTAACGGTCAGACCAATGAGAAGAACGTGCTAAGCGAAGCTGCAGTTATCGAAGCGTATGGTCACAAGGCGATCGAGGAGATCAATCGGTTCGGGTTCTACAATATTAAGAAATAGTGAGCGACATCGTGCCTGTTCGCCCACCCACATGGCTGCCGATCTATCGGCAGCTTATTTGTTTAGGCTTAAGAATCCATTAAGTTCCTTTACGTGCGAACAAGCATTCGATAGAATCAAGATGGGTGACAATTCCAAATGCTAGTTTCAAACATATAAGCACCTCGGACAAGCCTAAATATATGATTCATGAGCTTCCGGAGCTGCTGCGCATCGTTCGATAGTTTCTATCACCGATTCTCGAAAAGAGGGACCGGCATGCATGTGGAGTCAAAGAGAACGAATAACGACGGTGTATGGATTCATTATCTCGATTCCGCAGCTTCGACTTCCTTGGTTCCTGTCATCATATGCCCCGGGTTATCGGAGACAGCTGAGGAATATACGGACTTGATCGAATATCTATCACCCAGAAGGTGTGTCGTACTCTCTTTCAGAGGTAGGGGACAGAGCGATACTCCCGCTTCCGGTTACAATCTAGTCGATCACGTAACCGATCTGGAAAGCGTCGTACAAGATGCGGATCTTAATCGGTTTCATCTGTTCTCTTATTCGAGAGGAGTCTCCTATGCGCTAGGGTTCGCCGAGAAGCATCCTTCGCAAGTGGTATCCTTGATCGTGCAAGATTACCCGGCCGAGCACAAGAAGATGCCGGAAGGCTGGGCGAGCGAATATATCAATCATTATTTAGTCCCCTTCTCTAGGCAGAGGAATATTCGTCCTGATGCCGTATGGGGAATCCAGAGAGAGTCCGAGCAAGTGTATTTCGACTTTCGTCTGAATAAGAAGCTGCTTGTCCTCAAGGGAATGCTTGAAGGCAATCTGTTAAGCGATGAAGCCGTCGAAGCCTACCGCCGCATAAGCTCCGACGTGATGGTCAAGGGATTCGGAAGATCAGGTCACGATATTCGAAATACGGAGAAAGAGCTATTGTACAGGACGATCGGCGAGTTTCTGAACCTATCGTAGATAAGGAGATCATCCGTGTCATCCAAACCTCAGCTTGTTCTAGACATTGCAGGCGTTCTCGTCGATAATCTCTCGGTAGCCTTTTGGAACGAGCTTGCCTCCAAGTCGGGTACGTCGTTGCCGATCCTGAAAGCTCAATTGAACGACATTCGCAAAGACCTATGGACGGGTCGCATGAAGGAGCTTCAGTTCTGGGAATGGCTGAGCGATCTCTATCCAACCATGAACAGGTATGACGGCTATGAGCTGTTGAATCGTACGATGAACATGCTGCCGGCGGTCCAACATCTCGAGCGCTGGAGCGGGATTGCGGATATTCATCTGCTTAGCAATCACTGCCAAGAATGGCTCGCGCCATTGCTTGATCAGGTAGCGAAGCATACGACCAGCATTACGGTTTCGAATCAAGTCGGGTTTTGCAAGCCTCAGCCCGAAATCTATGCGATCGTTGAGAAGCATATGCCGCATAAGGATCGTATTATCTATGTGGACGATCAGGAGAAGAACTTCGCTCCTGCCCAGTCGCTTGGTTGGATCACGCTGCTTGCGGATGAACAACATAGGTGGATTGGACTGCTAGAACCTATTCTATTAGGGGATTGAAGCGCGAAGGATGAGGAGCGAGAATTCGTGAATAGCGACATAGCGATTATCTTATGTACCGACGACGATCTGGATCGGCTCGCGCTAATGAACAAGCAGCTCATCGAGGATGAGAAGCACGATAATCCGATGAACGCTGATCAGCTGAGAGTGAGAATGCGTGATTTCATACATACCGACTACAAGGCGTATAAATTCGTGGAGCAGGATGCTGTCGTAGGCTACGCGCTCGTCAATCATCAGCAACATCCCCTATACCTTAGGCAATTCTTTATCTCCAGGGAATATCGGAGATCAGGATTCGGAAAGTTGGCATTCAAGAAACTTCTAGCTGCGCTCAACACATCGGCGATCGATATCGAAGTGATGTATTGGAATGAAGCGGGCTATGCATTCTGGAAATCGCTTGGTTTCGAAGAAAGAAGCGTGTATATGAGGTTGGATCGTGCGACTGAATAAGCAGGAATGGAGAACGAGCATGAACATAACGATTATCGATGCGTTTACAGATCGGCCTTTCAAGGGTAATCCGGCAGCCATCTGTTTGCTGGATTCGGAGATCCCAGAAGAACGGATGCAGACAATCGCCAATGAGATGAACTTATCGGAGACAGCGTATCTGCTCCGTCGTGAAGCGGGCTATTCCTTAAGATGGTTCACCCCTCAGACGGAGGTAGACCTGTGCGGTCATGCGACGCTTGCGAGCGCGCATTACTTGTGGGAAGAAGCGGGAGTAACGGACTCCGAGCTTAGGTTTCATACGAAAAGCGGGGTACTTACGGCGAAACGGGAAGGCGACTGGATCCAATTGGATTTTCCGAGCGAAGAAGCGCAGGAGTGCGAGCCGCCGAGCGAGCTGATCGAAGGCTTGCGCGGTACGGCCTACACCTTCATCGGCCGAAACCGGATGGATTACATCGTCGAAGTGGAGAATGAGGCTGCCGTACGCAGCTTGCAGCCGAATCTGAACCTGTGGACCAAGGTGCCGAGTAGAGGTGTTATCGTCACGAGCAAATCCTCGATTCCGGATATCGACTTCGTGTCTCGCTGTTTTTTCCCCGCGGCCGGTATTGACGAAGACCCGGTGACGGGTTCGGCTCATTGCTGTCTTGGACCGTATTGGGGCAGTAAGCTAGAGAAGCGCAAGCTTACGGCCATGCAGCTATCGAGCAGAGAAGGCTATCTCAAGGTAACGGTACAAGGGGATCGAGTGCTACTACTGGGGCAAGCCGTGACGACTTTACGCGGGCAATTGGTACGATGATGCTGGAGGTGAGCGGTTGAGGAGAGAAGCATGGTTTCCCTTTGTGATCTTACTCGGCTTATTCATTTTGACTGGCAATCATGTGGGACGATCATTAGGAGACGCGATATTCGATACGTTAGGAATTTCTCCATGGTCACGGGGAGATAGAACCGGCTTTCATTACCCCGTGCTGCTTGGATTGCTGCTGCTTATCGTCGGATTTGTGGGGACGGTAAGACATTACCAGCTGCGCTTTCCCAGAATTAGAAGCCGAATCATTATCGGGTGCTTGCTGTTCATCTTCCTGTACCCTCAGGTCGCAGAAAGCGCCACGTTCTTGTTACTGCGCAACGCGGACGGGTTCCGATCTATCCATTACGTGAAGGAAGACAGCCATTGCTCATTCGAATCGGAAGGGGATAAAGTGACGGCCACCTGTTCGTTCACGATTTACAATTACGGCAACGTGGACGAATTGACGATTACACCGATTTTGAGCTACATAAACGGTATTCGATGGGAGGCTAGGACACTTAGCATTCGACCACACGAGAGAAGTAGTCTCGGGGCGTTGTTCGAGGGGACTCTGAGTGAAGTGACGGGAATTCGAGGTTCCGATCGACAGGTCGGGGCAGAAATCAAGATTAACGGTATAACAAAACGATTCGAGTAGGTGCGACATTGAATAGGACGATCATAATCAGCGACATCCATGGCTGTATCGATGAGTTTAATGAGTTGTTGGAGAACGTACGTTTTAATAGGAATAGCGATCAGTTAATTTTGCTCGGAGATTACGTGGATCGCGGCCCGGCTAGCAGGGAAGTCGTAGAGCGGGCGATGGAGCTGGTGAAGCAGGATAACGCCGTCGCGCTGCGAGGCAATCATGATCAAAGACTCGTCGATCTCGTGCTTGGCGACGATGAGGCGGTTAAAGCCAAGTTTCGCATGCACGGGGGCTTGCAAACGCTGCAGAGCTATATCGAGTTTACGGGCTCGGAGCTTACGGATGAGGTCATCCAGCAGGCACGAGAGAGAATCGCTCAAGACTACGGCCATCATATTGAATTTTTAAGCCGTCTGCCTCTCTATTATGAGGACGATGCGCATATATATGTTCATGCGGGTTTGAATCCTCGTTACCCGAACTGGAAGGAACAGCCTGATCACGATTTTATGTACATTAAGAGCGATTTCTATCTTCATCCGACGCATGTCGACAAGAAGGTCATATTCGGCCATTCGCGAGCGGAAGAAATTCACCAGAAGTCCGATGTGTGGTTTGCAGTGGATAAAATCGGCATCGACGGCGGTTGCGCGTACGGGCAGCAGCTGAATGCGCTGATCGTGGAGAACGGGTCCTATCTCACTGAGAGAGTGTTGAGTAAACAAATTCGAAGGTGACCGATGGATAAAATAAAGTTCGTAGACTCGCCGGTAAGCAAGCAAATAGCGGAATGGGTCAAAGGCTGCGACCATAGAAGAGCGGCGATGTGGGCTGCGGAGTGCGCCGAGCATGTGCTCGGATGCTTCGAGCAGCGTTATCCTGACGACATGCGGCCGAGGAGAGCGATCGAAGCGGGGCGAGCGTGGGCGCGAGGAGAACTGTCGATGAGCGCCGCTCGGGCGGCGGCGTTCGCCGCTCATGCCGCGGCTCGAGACGCCGTTCATTCGGCAGCCTCAGCCGCTGCCCGAGCAGCCGGCCATGCCGCGGCAACCGCTCACGTCATCGGGCATGCAGCGCATGCGGCGACCTATGCCGCTAAGGCGGTGTCCAGCGCATCCCGCCCCGCGGAAGCGATCGATAATACGGCGGCCGAACGTCTATGGCAGAGACAGCAGCTTGTACAATCCCCTTCTTCTCGTAGATGAGACGAAGGTTTTTTTGTATTAAATTTTTCCAAATTACTGATAGGGGCAGCAGAGATGTAGTAGAATTAGTCGTAAAATGACCAGAGCGGATGTAAAGGAGGGACGGGCATGGGAACGAGCTATTCATCGATTCTTCCAGAGCACGACGAGTTCATTAAGGCGCAGAAGATGTTTTTCGTCGGTACGGCGGCGCAGGAGGGGCATGTCAATATCTCTCCAAGAGGTTATGACTCCTTTAGAGTTCTATCACCCAATCAAGTCGCGTTCCTGGACTTGACGGGCAGCGGGAACGAGACAAGCGCACACCTGTCCGTAAACCGCCGAATTACGTTCATGTTCATGGCTTTCGAGGGGAAACCGCTCATTCTGCGGCTCTATGGCGAGGGCAGAGTCGTGCTGCCTGACTCCGAGGATTGGAACGAGCTGTCGACGCGATTCGAGCTGCTGCCCGGCTACAGACAGATCGTGATCGCCGATATCGATATCGTGAAAACCTCGTGCGGCTTCAGCGTTCCGCTCTATTCCTACGAAGGCGATCGGAGCTTGCTGCTCGATTGGGCGAATAACAAGAGCGATGAACAGCTTGACGATTACCGCAAGAAGAAAAATTCGGTCAGCATGGACGGAATACCGATTCGAATCCGCGATTAAACATTAACGCTATTAAATAAAGGGTGATAAGCCATGGTTCGACTAGACCGAGTAACTCCGGATCACGAGGATTTTCAGGATTTGATCAAGCTGCTTGATCAGGATTTATGGAATCGGTACCCGGATACGCAGCAGTTTTTCGCACCGCACAACAAGATTAAGCTAGACGCCAATGCGATCGTTGCCTATTCCGGGGATTCGCCGGTCGGTTGCGGATGCTACCGAACAATGGAAGATGAGCACGTCGTCGAGATTAAGCGGATGTTCGTCAAACCGGAGGCCAGAGGCCAAGGAATCGCCTTATCGGTGCTTACAGCGCTTGAGCAATGGGCGAGAGACGAAGGAAAGCGCAGAGCGATTCTGGAGACGGGAACGAATCAGCCCGAAGCGATCTCCTTATATAAGAAGCTGGGCTACGAGATCATCGACCTTTACGAGCCATATGTAGATAGCGAAGAAAGCGTATGTATGGGCAAAGACCTTTAGGGGGATGAGCGCAATTATATATAGCATTCTTTTACACCGAGTCGTCAATCAACCGTTCTCCGAAGCGGAAGCTTCGGCTTTCGATGCGATTATCTCGGCCGCTGGGGACGACGGTCAGCTGCAGTACGACTTGTCTTATCCGAAATATCGGTTTATCGATTACCTCGTGGAGCGTCATCAACTAGTAGCGCATGGGACGAATCAGATGAACATTCAGGAGTTCGAGAATCGGAGACAGACGTTGTATGATGGTACGGTGGCCGATGCCGTATTCGCCAGCCGCGATGGCAGATGGGCGATATTCTATGCGATACTGGATCGAAGCAAGATCGCAGGCAACTTCCGTAACGGCTGCTTTAGATCACCGAAGAACGATCGGTACTACTTCTTCTCCCTCACGAAGCCTACATTCGATAACCATCCTTGGACGGAAGGTTCCGTCTACTTCCTGCCTTCGCAACCGTTCGTCAGATTATCGAAGGGGCGGACGTACTTCGATGAATGGACATGCAACCATCCGATTCGGCCGGTATATAGGCTAACGGTAAATCCGGAAGACTTCGGAATGTTCGACTGGATCGCCATCCATAAGCCTGACGAACCTATGGTGAAGTCATGGCTGTTATACAAGCTTAGAATTCATTCGCGTCGTAAAGCCAATAACTTAATGCAATGAGGTGCACTATGGACAGCCTACGTTATCCGATCGGGAGCTTCGAAGCGATTACCGATCCGACGCAGGAACAGCGCAGTTCTTGCATCGAACGAATACCGGAGCTTGCGGTTCTACTTAAGGAGCTGTTAGCCGAGCTGCTTCCGGAACAGCTTAACACTCCCTATCGTCCGGAAGGTTGGACGATCCGGCAGATCGTGCACCATATGGCGGATAACGATATGAACGCCTATATCCGGTTACGACGAGCATTAACCGAAGCCGAACCGGTGGCCAGCTCGTACCGAGAAGATCTATGGGCTGAGCTTGGTGATTACGAGCGTGAACCGATTGAAGTATCTTTAGATTTGATGGAGTCGCTGCATTGCCGATTATATGGCCTGCTTCAGCATCTAGAAGAACAACAGTATAAACGGAAGTTCTCGACGCAAGCGCTCGGTCTCATTACGGTCGATGTCGCGATTCAGAGGTTTGTCTGGCATAACCACCATCATACGGAGCAAATTCGGATGTTCTTACAACGGAAAGGTTGGATATAAGCATGATCACGATCTCGCACGAAGTCAAAGTCGAAGCCGCAGACGTAGCGGAAGTATTCCACAGATCGGGCATCAAGCGCCCTTACGAGGACCTCGCCAGAATCCAGCGAATGATCGACCATGCGGACGTCATCGTCAGCGCGTGGTGCGACGGCAAGCTGATCGGAATTGCCAGAGCGATTACCGACTATGTATACTGTTGCTACCTGTCCGACCTCGCGGTGGATAAGAGCTTCCAAGGTCAGCATGTCGGCAAGCAGCTTGTGGCCTACTTGCAGAACCATCTGGGGGACGAAGTCAGCATGGTACTGATCTCTGCTCCCGGTGCGGTCGACTTCTATCCGAAGATCGGATTCGAGAAATCGGACAGAGCTTTTATCGTACCAAGGAAACGGTAGAGATCAATGGGCATATACATAACGACAACTTAAGGAGACGAGCGAATGAATCTCAAGAAGCCTCAAACGTTCCTATTGATTGGAGTCCTATACTGTGTCGCCGCGCTGGCGTTCCTCATTAGCTTTTTTGTTGGTGAGCAGCGGGGGATGTGGATCGTCTTGGCGGTCGTCTTTCTCTCATCGGGCGTAACGAACTTCATCCTTTACAACAAACGCAAGAATCAGCAATAGGAGAAGGGGCTGAACGCATGATACCTATTAAGCTCCCGCGGGAAGAGAAGCTTCAGCTTGTCCACCGGCTGCAGCATTATTTCGAGACGGAGCGGGGAGAAAGCATTGGCGAATTAGGAGCAGAGCAGCTGGTCGATTTCATGATCGGCGCTATCGGACCTTATGCTTACAATGCGGCAATCTCGGATGCTAGGAGCGCGTTTCAAGAGACGATGAACCAGTTGGACGACGAGCTGTATGCGCTGGAGAAGAAACCGACCGGTCGCGGCACTCGTTAACGATTCTGAATTGTGACCCTTTTGTGGCGGCTGGATTATTGTGAGATCCATCACAATTCCCTCGCCCGATTCCTCTTATGATTGGGGCATACCAGTCAAGGAGGGCTTCATATGAACAAATGGATGTACACGGCGGTCTTATTGTTATTGGCGGCGTTCGTCGCAACGGGATGCGGAGGCGGCAACAAAGACAACGACAAGGCTGCAGCATCCCCTGCAGCGAACGAAGCAGCGGCAGGAGAGGTTAAAGCGATTACGATCAACGCCAAGAACTTCGAATTCGACCAACCGGAAATCAAGGTCAAGAAGGGCGACAAGATCAGCATTACCCTCAAAAACACGCAAGGCCTGCACTCGATCAAGATCAACGGCTATGATCAAGTGATCAAAGCGAACAAAGCCGTAACGTTCACGGCGGATAAAGCCGGCACGTTCGAATTCATCTGCGACACGATGTGCGGAAGCGGGCATGCTGAAATGACCGGCAAACTGATCGTCGAATAATCTGCATCGGATAACCTTCCGGCTTAACGCCCGGAAGGTTTTTTCGCGTGTCTGGACATGTAATCGCATTCACATAACGTTCAAACGTTTAGTGATGAATGTCACAGGAAGCTTGGTGCTGCTCATGCACAATGAATACATCAGGATCACGAACATCCCGATTTGACGCGGAAAGGGGGTTCTGGAGCTATGCATCGTCCGGAATCGAATTTGTGGGAGCTGTACGTCACGTACGACGAATGGAAGGAAGAGCACGATTCTCTATATGAACGTCTACTTCACCTCTGCCGGCTGATGAAATGGAATCCTAACAATTACGAGCAACAAGACTGGACGGCTCATCATCTTGAAGCAAGACGGCTGCTTATTCCTTTCATGCAAGCATGGAAGCGGCACTTGGACAGAGAACGCGGAACGATCTATCCATTCGCTAGAACGTTAGTTCCTGGAGGTCGCATGGGACCGATCGGCGTGCTCGAGCAGGATAGCCGGATCGCGGATCAATATTACGACGCTTATCTGCGCGTGGTAGAGGAAGGCGCATCGCCGGAGAAATCGCTGTCGTATCTGCTGCAAGTGCTTATGATCGTACATGAACATTTTCGGATCGAAGAAGAAACCATTATTCCCGCGACCGAGCAGCTGATGCGCGAGATCGAATACAGCGGCTCTTAAGCGGAATCTATAATCATCCCAATCGACAGGAGGTTGATCACATGTCTAAACCGGATGAGAACAAAGAAGAGCCGGCATTAAAAGGGACGTTCGCGTCCGTTATGCTGCTCGGTGCTTTCATCGTAGTGACTTGGATTGGCGTGTTCGCCTTATTCATGGCCCGAAATTAACGGAGGAGTGGGACATTCATGCATCTTCATCGACTTGAAAAAATTTGGCTTAAGTTCGGAATATCGATGCTTGCGGTATTCCTGATCGTACTCGGTATTATGGCGTTCTCGATGGGGATGAAGCCGCCGAGCGAGCACCACCACACGGTCGATCCGACGAAGGTGGCCGAGATGGCGCCCTTCGACAACCCCGGCTTGAACCAAATCGGCAAAAACCATTACGAAGCGGTCATGACGGCATACGCTTTCGGATTCGAACCAGCGGAGCCGATGCAAGTGCCGGTCGGCTCCAAGGTGGACTTCATCGTTACGACTTCCGATGTCGTTCACGGCTTCGCGATCGTCGGCACGAACGTCAATATGATGATCGTGCCGGGCGAGATCAGCCACATCTCCCATACGTTCGACAAGCCGGGAGAATATTTGATTCTTTGCAACGAGTATTGCGGCACGGGCCATGAATACATGGCGACAACGATCGTCGTACAATAGGAAATAGGAGGATTAGCGGATGAAGTCATTTGACAGAAGCGACAGCAAGCTCGTCCTAGCTCACATCTTGTTCGCTTTCGCCGCGCTGCTCATCGGCGGCGTCGCGGGTTTGCTGCAGAGCATGGTGAAGAGCGGGTCGATCGAGCTGCCCGCGAATATCGGTTATTATGAGCTGCTGACCGCTCACGGCGTATTGATGGCGCTTATTTTCACCACTTACTTTATTGTCGGTTTCCTATACTCGGGCGTATCGCATACGCTTGGCGGCAAGCTGCTGCCTGCATCCCGAAAGTTCGGTTGGGCAGGTTACATGCTCATGTCGCTAGGGACCGTCATGGGCGTTATCGTCATCCTGCTCGGCAAAGCAAGCGTTCTGTATACGTTCTACGCGCCGATGAAGGCCTCGCCTTGGTTCTACATAGCGCTCGCGCTAGTTGTCGTCGGCAGCTGGCTAAGCGGATTTGGAATATTCTATCAGTATGTTCGTTGGAAACGGGGGAACAAGGGTAAGCTGTCTCCGTTGTTCGCCTATATGTCGGTCGTCACCATGCTGCTCTGGCAAATTTGTACGATCGGCGTCGCGATCGAAGTCGTCGTGCAGCTCATTCCTTGGTCGTTCGGATGGGTCGATACGGTTAACGTCGTGTTAAGCCGTACGCTGTTCTGGTATTTCGGTCATCCGCTCGTCTACTTCTGGCTGCTGCCGGCATACATATGCTGGTATGTCGTCATTCCGAAAGTCATCGGGGGCAAAATATTCAGCGACTCGCTGGCCAGACTGTCCTTCATGCTGTTCCTGCTGTTCTCGATTCCGGTCGGCTTCCACCATCAGCTCATGGAGCCTGGCATCTCGCCGTTCTGGAAATACCTGCAGGTCGTGCTTACGTTCATGGTTATTATCCCTTCGCTCATGACGGCGTTCTCGATGTTCGCCACGTTCGAGCTATACGGTCGCTCTAAGGGCGCGAAGGGCACGTTCGGATGGGTGAAGAAGCTGCCATGGAAGGACGTTCGCTTCTTCGCGCCATTCATGGGAATGTTGATCTTCATCCCTGCTGGAGCAGGGGGCATCATCAACGCGAGTAACCAGATGAATGCCGTCGTACACAACACTTTATGGGTAACGGGCCACTTCCATATTACGGTCGCAACTAGCGTTGCTCTAACGTTCTTCGGCATTCTGTACTGGCTGATTCCCGCGATTACCGGTCGCGTGCTGACGCCGAGAATGAACAAGCTCGGCATTATCCAGACGATTACTTGGTGCGTCGGCATGTTCTTCATGTCGGGCGCGATGCATATCGTCGGTCTGCTCGGTTCGCCGCGCCGCACGGCGTATAACTCGTACAACGATCACCCGGACGCCGTGTTATGGATGCCTTACCACGTCGCGATGGCGATCGGCGGAACGATTCTGTTCATCGGCGTCATCCTGATCATCTGCAACATCGTCGGCTTGCTCCGCGCTCCGAGAGGCGAAACCGAATATCCGATCGGGGAAGTGTCGGAAGCCTCCGAGAAGACGCCTGCGTTCCTCGAACGTTGGGGCGTGTGGATCGGGATCGCTGTAGCGCTCATTCTGTTCGCTTATACGATCCCGCTGATCGATATGATTCGAGACACCGTTCCGTCTCCGGGATATGTCACTTGGTAATAGATAGGCAAAACTCGCAACATGCTGTAAAATAATAACTATATTCTTTAGTCAGGCGAATAAGGAATGGGAGAACGAATTCTCTCTTCCTTTTTTGCGTTTATCGGATGGAAGCGTTGCAGAAGGAGACTTGACGAATTGAGCTATGAACTCATCCTGTTCGATGCGGACGACACGCTGTTCGATTACAAGAAATCGGAGGCTTATGCGCTCTCGCAAGCCTTCGCGAATGCGGGCATAACAGTCGCGAGTGAGGTTGTCGATCATTATAGAACCATTAATCAGCAGCTATGGAATGAGTATGAGCAGGGGAACGTCAGTCTGGATCATTTGCGTTCTGAACGGTTCAGACGTCTATTCTCCGCTCATGGTCTTGCCGTCGAACATCCGATCGAGCTGTTCGGACAGATCTACGCGCGACATCTTGGTGAAGGAGCTTTCTTGATCGACGATGCGGAAGAGATCTGCACGAGGCTGAGAGAGAGTGGCATTCGCCTCGCTGTCATTACGAACGGAATAAAAGAAGTTCAATTGGCTAGGATCAAGCGCACGAGTATGGACAAGCACTTCGAGCAGGTGATTGTCTCCGAGGATGCCGGCGCGCAGAAACCGAGCGAGCGAATATTCGAATACGCGTTCGAGAAGCTGAAAGTAAGAGAGAGACATAACGTGCTGATCGTCGGTGATTCATTATCCTCCGATATAGCCGGCGGAATTCGATACGGAATCGACACTTGTTGGTTTAATCAAATGGGAATTCCGAATACGAGCGGTCTTCAGCCAACATACGAGATCGCGCGGCTCGATGAGCTAATCAAGATTGCGGAGGGCAGCCATGGATCAGATTAAAGCAGTCATTCTCGACTTGGATCAGACGGTACTGGATCGGACGAGGACGTTCAGAGCATTCGCAGCTTCTTTCATTAACGAATACTTCTTCCATCACCATGGCCGCGACGAATTGGTTGAAGATATGATGGTACGCGATGAAGACGGCTATAAAGACAAGCGGGAGCTATTCAGCGAGGTGTTGACGGAATACCCATGGGCGGGGGCGGACAAGCCTGAGCTCGAACAACTGATGGACTACTATAAGGTTAACTACGTTAACAATGCGATATTGATGGACCAAGGCCTAGAGGTGCTGGAGTATTTGCGTAAGAAGTATCAAACAGGGTTGATCACGAACGGCAGAACGGATATCCAATACGGCAAAATCGATCGCATGGGTATCAGGGGACACTTCGATATTATTCTCGTTTCGGAAGAAGCGGGGGTTAAAAAGCCCGATGCAGTCATATTCCGGATGGCGCTGCAAGCACTTGGTTTGTCTCCAGAGCAATGCGTCTATGTCGGTGACCACCCGGTCAACGATGTCGCTGGAGCGGCTAACGTCGGAATGAAGACGATCTGGCTACAATCGAATCAGCCTTGGCGGGAAGAGCTTAACGTAAAGCCCGATCACGTGATTCGCAGCTTACAACAATTAATGGAGATCCTCTAACTCTCCAGCTGACAGGTGATCGGAGTTGGCTCTCACTGCCTTTGGTTTAGTGCTCTTATCCGGATTCGTACACTCTGTGTGGAATATGTTCACCAAGAGAAGCATCAACAAACACGTCTTTCTGTGGCTTTGCTGCGGAGCTTCTTCCGTTATGTTCATGCCTTTCGTCTGGTATGACCGGGGAGCTCTCAGCGACGTTGACCCGCAAGGATGGATGATCATTACGGCAAGCTTAATCATCCACGGCGTATATATCTACTTAGTTGCGCAAGCCTACAAGCTCGGCGACCTGTCGCAAGTGTACCCGATCATGAGAGGGACGAGTCCACTGCTCGTGCCGGTATTCGGCGTCCTTCTCCTCGATGAGCGGTTGCAGCTCACAGGGTGGATCGGAGTGACATGTATCGTCATCGGTATTTTCCGCGCAGGTGATTTTCGTATAGGGCAACTGGTGAAGAAGGGCAACTCTGCGGTATACGTCGCTTTGATGGTCGGTGCTATGATTACGGCTTATACGGTCATCGATAAAGTCGCGATCCGTCACGTTCCTCCGCAGCTGTTGACGGAGCTGACGAACATCGGCAACTTCGCTGCGCTCACCCTTTTCGCGATACGCGAGAAGGGAATTGCAAGAGAATGGCGAGTCAACTGGTCGATGATCTTGCTCGGCGGGATTCTCTCCCCAGGCAGTTACATCTTATTCCTGAAGGCGCTGGAGATGCTTCCCGTGTCCCAGCTTGCTCCCATGAGGGAGATCGGCACCGTATTCGGCACTTTAATGGGAGTATTCCTGTTACATGAACCGCAAGGGAAGCAACGCATTTGGGCTTCCGTACTCATTACGGCAGGTATCGTGCTGCTCGCGCAATAGCGCAAGCGCTTAAAGCCCTCTACCAACCGTCTCTACATTATATTTTAGCCATTTTCATATGTAAGCGCGATCAAGTTTGGAGCGTACATCCAGGGTAGCGTATAATAAACCTACAGATAAAGACGGGCCAATAATCTGAAGGGGGCTGGCTGGGTTGTTACTAGATATGAAATCGCGTCTTCACGAGGAAGCATTACAACAATTGATTGAGATGTCCGTATTTCCGGATCCCGACCATGTGTCTCGAACGATCGAGCAATACCGAACACTAGACGAGATGCGGATAATGGGGTACGAATCAGAAGGTCAGCTGGTCGGCATCGTCGGTTATCGTATCGATGAGGGAGCCAGAATGAGTCTGCGCCATATCGCGGTGCTGCCGGAGGTACGAGGAGCCGGATTCGGTCGCGGCATGATTCTGGAGCTGCTTCATCAATTTAATCCCGTCTCGATTGAAGCCGAAACCGATGAAGAAGCGGTCGACTTCTATAGGAGCATCGGATTTAGGATTGAAAGCATCGGAGAGAAGACACCCGGTACGGAGAGATTCCTTTGTACTTACGAAGCAGTCGAAGCGGAATAACGGAGCGAAATGCGTTCAGCCATTAATACGACACATTTAACAAATCTTTAGTTAGCGGTCCAACATCTGCACTTGCCTTTGATTTTTTTCTTTGCTAGATTGTAAGAATCGAAGAGCGGCATGTAGGATTTGCACCAGGACGACACGGCAGGCTTTGGTTCGTTGACCGGCCTATTTTTGTGTTGTGAAAGGAATGATAAAGATGTCTTTATGGTTGAAATTAATAAATCGAAGATTCTTATTATTTACCGTCATATTGGCGTTGAAGGGCTCGTTAGCCTGGTACGTCGTATTCGCGGACGGACCATCTTGGGAGACGGTTGCCACGGAGGTCCCGTTCTTCTGGGCGATCTTCTGTATGATCGAATGGTTCGCGACGAAGCGCAAGATTTTATATTACGTCATCGTGAACTTACTCGTCACCGTACTGTATTTTGCAGTACTCATGTACTACAAGTATTACGGCATTATCGCCACTTATCATGCCCTGAAGCAAGCCGATAAAGTCACGAAAGTCGGAAACAGCACTTATTCATTGATGGATCCGTATTATTTACTCGTCTTTTTCGATGTCATCGTACTCGCCGTGTTCCTGATCTGGGCCCATTATAAGTCGAAGTCGGCGACTAAGCCGATTCGCCCGAGACCTTTCCGTAAGCCTGCCATCTCTGTCATGATCACGTTGTCCGTCTCGCTTTGCTTTTTCAACATCTGGACGAATAAAGCCAGCATGAACGAGAATAAGCAAGCCGAAGAGATGGGAATTCTGAATTACGAGATTTACACCATATTCGCGGACTCGACCGAGGAAGAAAATTGGGTCGAGCTGGAAGATATTACGCAATCCTCGATCGATCAGTTGAAGGGGATCACCGCGTCGGCTGCTCCGAAATATGCAGGCGTCGCTAAAGGCAAGAACGTCATTATCATCCAGATGGAGTCGTTCCAGAACTTCCTGATCGGACTAACGCTGGACGGCAAAGAACTGACTCCGAACATGAACAAACTCGCGAGCAGCGACTTCCATTTCAACCACTTTTATACGATGGTGGGCCAAGGTACGACTTCCGACGCCGAATTCGTCGTGAACACCTCGCTGTACGTGCCTAAGCATGAACCGGCGACAGACAATTACGTCAGCAAGGCGTTGCCTAGCTTACCTAAGTTGCTTCACGAGCAAGGGTATCAATCGGCGACCTTCCATACGAACCAGGTGGAATTCTGGAATCGTAAAGAGCTATACTCCGCAATCGGGTTCGATCGCTATTATGACCAACAATATTTCGGGGATGACGACCATGTCGCGTTCGGCGCTTCCGACGAAGTATTGTACAACAAATCGATCGTTAAGCTGCAAGAGATGTCCGCTAGCGGTCAACCGTTCTATGCGCAGTTAATTGCGATGAGCTCGCATCACCCATACGAGATTCCGGAGGACAAGATTAAATTCGATCTTCCGGACGAATTCGACGGAACGCTCGTCGGGCATTATCTCGAGGCGCAGAATTATGCGGACTATGCGCTTGGACAGTTTATCGATAAGCTGAAGAGCAGCGGCCTGTGGGATAACAGCATCGTTCTACTATACGGCGACCACCAAGGCTTGCCGCTGTATTCCTTAGACAAACGCGAGAAGTCGCTCATGGAGAACATTCTCGGACACGAATACGGCTATACCGATATGTTCAATATTCCGCTCATCGCGCATATCCCGGGCGTATCGTACCCTGCGAAGCTGGATACGGCAGGCGGTCAAGTCGATGTTCTGCCTACGCTCGCGAATTTGATGGGCTTCTCGCTAGACCAGCAAATTCATTTCGGCCAAGACCTATTTAATCAGACCGTGAATAAGCTGCCGATGCGACACTTCTTGCCTACGGGCTCCGTCTTCACGGAACGTAAGCTGTTCCTGCCGGGAGAAGCCTACGCGGATGGAGAGAACTATCCGCTTCCTAACGTACCCGATTCCGCTGCCGACGTAACGGAAGAGGAGTATAATAATACGCTTGAGCTCCTCCATCTGTCGGATAGCTATATTCCGCAGCTGCCGGACAAAGAGACCAGCGAGCAGACGGAAGAGACCACCCCATAAGATGACCGCGACAGCCGCCTCCTTAGAACGGGAAGGCGGCTGTTCGCATAGAGAGGACTGACCCGACGGCACATGGATGCTTTCATACAAGGATTCATACTCGGATTTTCGATCGCCGCACCGGTAGGGCCGATCGGATTGCTCTGTATCAGGAGAACGTTGACCTACGGCAGAATGAATGGATTCATCACTGGTTTAGGGGCCGCATCTGCCGATACGATATACGGTTGTATCGCCGCGCTCGGACTAAGCTTCGTAACTCGGATTCTGGTGAAGCAAGCACAATGGCTTCATATGGCCGGCGCTTTATTCTTAATCTATTTGGCAATCCGGACGTTCAATTCCACAGTCGCGAGAGAGGAAGCGAACATACGCGAAGGAAAGGGCTACTTGCGAGCGTATTCCTCGACATTATTGCTTACGCTGACGAATCCGATGACGATCGTTTCCTTCGCGGGATTATTCGCCGGATTGAATATGGACGACGCTTCGTCTGCAGCATGGCTTGTCGTCGGTGTGTGCGCTGGATCCGCCGCTTGGTGGCTGTTGTTAAGCCAGATTGTCGGAAGCTTTAGGAACAAGCTGAATGAGAAGGCTATGCGAACGATTAATTACGTCGCCTCGTTCGTACTATTAGGGTTCGGGCAGCACGCTTTGTATGAGGCTCTTCGCATCGGCTTGTAGCGTGAATACGCGCGGCTTGTGGCCTTTGCTGAAGAAGAGCAAGGCTAGAGGGGCGGTATTCGGTTCTAGGAATAGATAAAGCTCGCTGACGGGTTGCGGGTAGATTGGGTTGTCGAGCTTTAAAGGCTCAGGGTATCTGAAGTGTACAACGATGCCTCCAGTCGGATTCATCGTAACGCCCTCATAAGGCTGCGGCGATTGATTAAGGGCATTAACTACTTCCGACTGAAGCTTGTCGGTCAATGGTATCACATGAGTGACTTTCTCTTGTTTGACGTCGAAAATTTCTACGGGCGGAGGCAGGGGGGCTGCAGAGCTTAGCTCGCATTGCAGCATGAAGGCGCACAGGAAGACAATGGCGCAGCCCACCCCGAGTCGGGTATACTTAGAACGGGTTCGAATCAGTTCGATCACCTCGAATGAAATTGTCTGGCATTACGAAGGCTCAGATTATCATTATGACCTGGGAGAGGCTGCCGCATGCGACCAAACATGACCATTACGGATGCAACGATAGATGATCTAGAACGAATCGTCGAAATCTACAATTCCACGATTCCAAGCCGTATGGTTACGGCGGACCTGGAGCCGGTTACGGCTGAAAGCCGATACGCGTGGTTTAACGAGCATTCGCCGGACCGACGGCCTATCTGGGTACTGAAGGAAGAGGAACGGATCATCGCTTGGCTTAGCTTCCAATCGTTCCACAGCCGCCCGGCATACAACGCGACTGCGGAGATTAGCATCTATATCGATGCCAGCTATCGCGGCAAGGGGATCGGGAGCTTGCTGCTCCAGAGGGCGATCGACGAGAGTCCGTGGCTCGGCATCGACAACATCGTTGGCTTAGTGTTCGGCCATAACGAACCTAGTCTTGCGCTACTCAAGAAGTTCGGCTTCCAAGAGTGGGGAAGGCTGCCGCGCGTGGCCGTGTTGGATGGCGTGGAGAGGGACCTCGTCATGATCGGGATCAACTTACGGTAATAGAGAAAGGGGTTATCCCTTCGTCATCGTCGGATGGCGGAGAGATAACCCCTTATTCGTTCTTATGGAATCAGAACACCTTCGTCGTCCACGATTCGCAATTCCATACTTCGGTCGCAACCTCGCGATAAAATTCCGGTTCATGGCTGATGAGCAAGATGCTGCCCTTGTAAGCCTTGAGCGCTCGCTTCAACTCGTCCTTCGCATCGACGTCAAGATGGTTCGTCGGTTCGTCGAGCACGAGTAGGTTCGTCTCTTTGTTAATCAGATTGCATAGACGGACCTTTGCTTTCTCGCCGCCGCTTAAGACGGCAACCTTGCTCTCGATATGCTTCGTCGTAAGTCCGCATTTGGCCAGCGCCGCGCGAACCTCGAATTGAGACATCGAAGGGAAGTTTTTCCACACGGCTTCAATACAGGTTTCATCCGCACCGGATTTAATCTCTTGCTCAAAGTACCCGATATTCAGGTTGTCGCCTTTCGTCACGGAACCGGAGAGGGCAGGGATCTCGCCGAGCAGGCTGCGCAGCAACGTCGTTTTACCGATGCCGTTCGCGCCTACGATCGCGATTTTCTGTCCGCGCTCCATTAACAGATCGATCGGACGGCATAACGGTTCGTCGTAGCCGATCACGAGCGATTTCGCTTCGAAGATGAGGCGGCCGGACGTGCGGGCTTCTTTGAAGTTGAACGTCGGCTTAGGCTTCTCCTTCGCAAGCTCGATCACTTCCATGTTGTCGAGCTTCTTCTGTCGGGACATCGCCATATTGCGCGTCGAGACGCGCGCCTTATTGCGTGCAACGAAGTCCTTCAGCTCTTCGATCTCCTGCTGCTGGCGCTTATAAGCGGATTCGAGCTGCGCTTTCTTCGCTTCGTGCTGCTGCACGAAATTGTCGTAGTCGCCGACATAACGGTTCAATTCTTGGTTGCCCATATGATAGATCAAGTTAATGACGCTGTTGAGGAACGGGATATCGTGCGAGACGAGGATGAAGGCGTTCTCGTATTCCTGCAAGTAACGCTTCAGCCATTCAATATGCTGCTCGTCCAAGTAGTTGGTCGGCTCGTCGAGCAGAAGGATATCCGGCTTCTCCAATAGCAGCTTAGCTAGCAACACCTTGGTCCGTTGGCCGCCGCTTAAATCGTGCACGTCACGATCGAGGCCGATATCGCCAAGACCAAGCCCGCGGGCGATTTCCTCGACCTTCGCATCGATCAGATAGAAGTCGTTATTCGTCAGCAAATCCTGAATGTCGCCTACGTCCGCAAGCAGCTGCTCCAGCTCCTCGGGTGTAGCGGAACCCATTTGGTCATACATCTCGTTCATCTGTTCTTCCAGCTTGATCAGATAGCCGAACGCGCCCTTCAGCACGTCCCGGATCGTCATGCCTTTGTGAAGCACGGAGTGCTGATCGAGATAACCGACCCTTACGTTCTTGGACCATTCTACCTTGCCGGCGTCAGGCTCAAGGGAGCCCGTAATGATATTCATGAACGTGGATTTGCCTTCTCCGTTCGCGCCGACCAAGCCGACATGCTCGCCCTTCAGCAAGCGGAACGATACGTCGTTGAATATCGCACGATCACCGAAGCCGTGCGTTAAATTTCTGACGGTAAGAAGACTCATGATTAAAGCACCTTTTTCATCCGATTTAAGGTTGCAACTTTCCTATTATAAGCTTGATGCGAGCTTGAACTCAACGGTAATCGTAGACAGACAACAGCTGCAACGATAAGCGCCTCCTCGGATTAGTCCCGAGAAGGCGCGAGGGGAGAGACGTTACTTCATAAACTTATATCCAACGCCCCACACGGTCTTTATGTATTGGGGTTCCTTAGGATTCTTCTCGAGCTTGCGCCGCAGGTTGGTGACGTGAACATCGATGGCTCTGTCGTTGATGAAGGAGTCGATGCCTCGCACGGCATTGATCAGCTCTTCTCTCGTGAATACACGTCCGGGATGCTGTATGAATAGCTTCATAATTTCATATTCGGAGAAAGTCGTCTCGATATGCTCGCCGTCGATGACGATCGTTCTTCGCTCCAGGTCGAGAGCGATTCCTTGCTGCGACAAGGGGAGAGACTTATGATCAAGCTTGGCCACGGAGCTTGTTGTCGTAAGAACAGGCTTCTGCGAATAGCGTCGAAGCACGGCATTCATTCGGACCTTCAGCTCCTGCATGCTGAACGGCTTGCATAGATAATCGTCCGCGCCGGAGCTAATCGCTTGGATTCTATCCGCAACGGCTGACTTCATCGATATGACGATCAATGGCAGATCGGTTATGTCGCGAACTTGCGCGCACAACTCGGTTCCGGCCGCATCAGGCAGCATTAGGTCTAACAAGATAATATCGGGTTCGAACGTATGTATCGCCTGTAATCCTTCCCGAGCGGTCTCGACCCGGTTCACTACGAAATGCTCTTCAACTAAGTACAAAGTCAGCATTTCTCCGATGATCGGATCATCTTCGATTACGAGCGCTTTCGTCATGAGATCACACCCTTTAGTAAAGTGTTAGGAAGGCTCATATTTTGCTAACATTTTCATTTATGTGTCTATTATAACTTGCATAGGAAGGTTCGTCTAATCACTTTTTTTGTCGAGGTATTCACGAAGCTGCGAGATCGTCAGGCTTAGTGCTTGCTCTAACTGGATCCATTCCGACTGTCCGTCTTGTCCGTTTCTAAGCGCTTGCTCAAGCGCCGAGGCCGCATGCTGCAACACCGTCGCCCCTAGATGTCCGGAAGCTCCGCTAAGCGAGTGGGCAAGTCTGATGGCCGGTTCAAGGTTCGGGTCGGAGATGAGGGCTTGCAGCTGCTGAGCGACATTCGAATACTGGGCGTCGAATTTCTCCAACAATTGAACATATAGCTGCCGTTTGCCGGATAACCGGTTCAATGCGATTGCCGCTTGCAAATACGGCGAGTCTTGGTCAACATCCGCCACTGGCGTAGGTTGAACTCCAACGTCGTCAACTTCCTGTTGAAGCCAGCGGGATAGGGCGGAGATCAGAGCCGGCGGATTGATCGGTTTCGTGACGACATCGTTCATCCCCGAGGCTAGACACTTCTGATGCTGTTCCTCGGTTACGTCCGCGGTAAGCGCGATAATCGGCAGTCGTTCAGGGCTGTACATCGTGCGAAGCCGCGCAGTCGTCTCGATTCCGTCCATCTCAGGCATGTGCAAATCCATAAGAATGGCATGCGGCAGCTGTTCGGATACGGCTTGAATCGCCGATTCGCCGTTGCTAGCGAGACGAACGTCGAACCCGTGTTGCTTGAGCAATTGCTGGGCTACGAGACGATTAAGCTCTTGATCGTCCACGACGAGAACGCGGCAAGCTGCTGTCTTGGCGGCTTGACGGACGTCAGACGAGCCTGACTCGGAGGCTGCGGCCGCTTCTTTCCTAAATTCCGCCTCCGAGGCGACGACTTGCAGCATTCGACGAACTTGCATGGTCGACACGGGTTTCGTCAGGACGGCTTCCGGCTTTAGTTCATCCTCTACGTATTGCAGCGCATCTCTTCCGAGCAATGAAGTAGAAGAGACGACTTTGATGCCGTGAGCATGCAGCGTCCCGATCCATGTCGCCCATGTTTCTTCGCCATGCATATCTCCGGCTTCCATATCGATGATCGCGATGTCCCACCGCGATGGCTTGAGCAGTTCTAGCACTTCTTCAAAGCTGCTGGCGACCGAACATTCGCAGTCCATGGATTCAAGCATCAACCGCCAGTGGTTACCGACGATCGGCTGGTCCTCCAGAACGAGAACGCGGCTGCTATGGATCGCTTGCGAACGGACAGGTGGA
>Ga0065721_10049395_pt1 | contig 35326 bp, 34 predicted proteins | sample Mesricmetagenome_FD_59108 | JGI IMG/M metagenome (GOLD analysis project Ga0065721, IMG submission 59108) | Mesophilic microbial community from rice straw/compost enrichment Sample: eDNA_1 v2 (version 2) | ecosystem: Engineered > Solid waste > Grass > Composting > Bioreactor | place: USA: Davis... | reverse complement strand
TGGCAAGCCTCGAAGCCTGGCAACTCGATCCCGCGACGCAGCCGTGGCGCGCCGCCGTACGAACCGCCGATGGCTCGGGCGATCCGTGGGGTCCGGCGGGGCCGGTGGTGGTGGCCTACGGGCCGGACCCCGCCGCGCTGGCCGGCAGCCTGGCGACGGTCGCGATCGCCTGCCTCGACGCCTGGCAGGACGCGATCCCGTCGAGCCGGCACACGACCAGCGCGGCCTTCGGCTTCAACGGCCCGAAGTCGCGCGCGCCGCAGGCAGTGCTGCTGGCCGTGCCGCCCGACGCGAGCCGGCGCCTGAACGACGCGGAACTGGCGGCACTGGTGCTGGAGACGCGGCAGCTCGCGCGTGCCCGCGCCTGCCGTCCGCGGGCGGGCAGCCGGGTCGCGACGCCGGCGGCGCTGTCGTCCCTGCCGGAGATGTTCTGGAGCCATTGGACCTGACGGCACGCCCCGTCCCTGGACAACCGCTCACCGCCCACCGATCGAGACCGCCATGTCCCTGCATTTCCGCCTGGAACCGCTCAGCCCGACCACCGACTTCCATCGCGGCCTGCGCGCACGCGTCGCCGATCCGGTCTGGTTCCTGACGCGGCAATGGCAGCTCGGCGAGTTGCAGGGCGAAGACGTATCGAGCCCGGTCTCGGTCGCGGTCAGCGTCACGCATGAGCCCCTGCGCTATGCGCCGCGCCGGCCCGATCTCGATCCGGCCCGCATCCCGGCCGAGGCCCTGGTCGAGGCCGAGCCCGGCGACTGGTGGACCATCGGCCGGCGCGTGCGGCTGGGCCGCGCCGCCGCACCGCTGCTGCCCGCGCTGCCGCCGCAGCGCCTGCAGACCTTGCGCCTCGATCCGCTGCCGCCGCCCTACGAAGCCATGTCGGACGAGCTGGACGGCCGCGCGATCTTCACCGCGGGCCTGCTGGCTGGTCATGCGCTGTGGAACGAGGTGCCATCGCCGCCCGCCGACAACTGGTCGTCGCGCCGGCTGACGCACGATGCGCACTTCAGCGCGGGCACCCGCGGCCTGGAGATTCGCGATCACGATGGCGGCGACGTGGACTGGTACTCCGCCGACGCGGGCGGTACGGTGCTGCGCGCGGACGCCGGCACGAACGGCGGCACGAACGGCGGCACGAACACCGGCACCGACGCGCCGATGCCGTCGTCGCGGCAACTGCTGGTCAGCCGCCTGTCCTACCCCGGCGCGCCGCATCCGCGCTGGTGGCAGATCGAGGATGGTGCCGTGGACCTGGGCGCCGTCTCGCCGGACCGCTCGCATCTGGGCACCGCGCTGCTGCTCGATGTGGCGCTGGCCCATGCCGACGACTGGTTCTGGTTTCCGGTGCCCGAGCCGCCGCCGGCCTTGAACAACAAGCGACCGCCCTCGTCGGGCATGCTGGTGACGCTGCGCGAAACAGTGGTGCACGACAGCTTCGACGATACGTGGACGCTGGCGCCGCCCCCGGTGGACGGCACGCACGCCTGGTCGCTGTTCCGCACGAAGGGGCTGGAACCGGGCGCGCTGCTGATCTGGCCGGTTGCGGTGGCACCGCACGCCGGCCCCTGGCTTGACGACATCTCGCTCGGCATCGACGAGGACGCCAACCTGGCCTGGGCCGTCGAGCTGCGCGCCGACGGCCGCGTGCTGCTGCCGGACGACACCAGCGAGGCGGCCGCGCGCGAAACCACGCGCACTGGGTCGCGCCAGTTCCGCTATCTGCCGTCCACCACGTTGCCCGCGCACTGGCATCCGTATCGGCGGATGGGTTCCGGCGGACTCCATGGCGACTGGCAGCAGGGCCTGGTGGCCGATCTCGGCGGCGTGCTGCCGCGCGTGCGGCCCGGTCCGGCATCGCGGCTGATCGGCGGACCGTCGGGACCGGGCTTCGGGCGCGGCCACGAGATCGCGCCCGAGGCGATCGCCAGCAGCGGCGTCTCGCTGCGCCGCCGTGCACGGCTCGCACGCGACACCGACGGCCGCCCGGTGCTGTGGGTCGAACGCAGCCGCACGCCGCTGGCCGGCCCGCCGGTTTCGCATCTGCGCTTCGACGTGATGGCGGAAGATGACGTGCCGCCGGGAGACGGCGATGGCTGAGGCCTATGTCGACGTGAAGCTGTTCGATGGCTTCGTGCTGCCGTACGAGAGCGGCGCCGAGCAGTATCTTGGCGAGCTCAAGCCATGGTGGGACGAGATTGCGGCCAGCTATCCCGGGCTGCGGCTCGACCCGGGATTCCCGGCCGAGCAGATCCCTTTGCTGGCCCATATGGTCGACGCGGCGCGGATGCTGGGCGGGGAGCCGCCCGACCCCTTCGCGTGGTTCGAGGTGCCATGCGAGGCGGCGCAGCTGGAGGCGCTGACCGGGCTGCTGTACGGGCTGCCCTTCGTCGAATGGGCGGAGCCGCGGATGCCCGCATATCCCGCTGGCCGTATCGCCTATGGCACCAACGAGGATGCGATCGTGTCCCAGCAATTGGCCGCGGCGCCGGGCGGCATCGATGCCTACTACGCCTGGCGCGTGGCGGGCGGTACAGGACGTGGCGTCAACATGGTCGACGTCGAGCACGGCTGGAACCTGCAGCACATCGAGCTGGCCACCGTGCCGATCGTGCCGTACTCGGTGTTCGGCGTGGCGGACCGCGAGGACACGGACCATGGCACGTCTGTCCTGGGTATCGTCGTGGCGCCCGACAACGGCGGCGGCATCGTCGGCATCGCGCCCGAGGCGCGCGCCCATGTGGTGACGTCGATGCGCGCGGATGGGAAGCACTGGCTCGACGCCGCGCTGCTGATCGCCGGCGATGCGGTGCGGCCTGGCGGCGTCGTGCTGATCGAGCTGGCCAGCCCGCGACCCTGGCTGACGCTTCCGGGCAAGGACCCGGCGCTGCCAGTGGAACTGTCCAGGAAGACTCAGCAGACGATCCAGCTGCTGGTCTTCTTCGGCATCACGGTGATCGAGCCCGCCGGCAACTCCGGCGACGACCTCGATGCCCGGCCTCAATGCGATCACATCAATCCGGTCAAGCCGGTGTTCCGCGATTCGCTGGCCATCATGGTCGGCGGCGCGACCCAGGCAGCGCCGGTGGGCGGCGTACGGCAACCCTGGCTGCGCGGTTCGACCTTCGGCGCGCGCGTGGACTGTTTCGCCGATTTCGAGGGCTCACGGGGCCCCTACGACGATCCGGTCTATCCCTATCACACCTTCGGCGGCACCTCGGGCGCCTCCGCGGTGATCGCCGGCGTCGTCTGCGCGATCCAGGGCATGCAGGCGGCCCGGGACGGCCAATGCCTGTTTCCCACGTCGATTCGCGATCTGCTGCGCAATCCCTCGCTGTGCACACCGGCCGCGTCCGATCCGCCGGGCAATATCGGCGGCATGCCGGACCTGCGCAAGATCGCCGTGCATATGGGCTGGCCGCGCATCCTGCCCGCGCCGGCCGCCGCGGCCATCGCCGGCGACAGCGCGCTGCTGGTCGGGCTCGGCGCCGATGACCGGCTGAGCCTGCGGATGTGGTCGCGGCTGTTCGGACCCGGCCCCGAACTTCCGCAGCCCGACAGCGCGCCGTTTCAGCTGTCCGATTCGCAGCCGGCGCTGCTGGTGTCGCTGGAAACGGCACCGCTGCTGCGCACCGTATTCGAGGTGTTCGTCACCAGCGTTCGCGGCACCTTGCGGTACTACTACTGGGACACGCTGGGCAATACCGGGGACATCGCCAGGGATTGGACCGAGATCGCCAGCCTCGCGCCGGGCTACGACGTGGCGGCGTGCCATCCGCTGTACGAACTGACGACGGTGGCGGCGATCCAGCCGAGCGGCCAGCTGGTGGTGGTCGAATACGACGCCACCGAAATGGGGAATCACGACTTCTCCACCCCCGTGCAGCTCGATTCGCTCAGCACCTACCGACGCACGCCGGGTCCGGTGATGCTGTCGCGCAAGCGGCGTACCGTCGATGTCGTCGCCATCGACGACGGCGGCGCGCTGCGCTGGATCGCCGGCAACGTCCCCGAGGGCAACACCATCACGTTCTGGCGCGAATCGGTGGCCGCCCAGTGCGATGTGGCGATGGAACCGGGCGCCAAACCCGGGATCGCCGGCACGCTCGATGGCGTTGCCGTGGTGGCGGTCGGCAGCGACGGCCTGCTCTATGCCTGCGGCTTCGGCCTGCAGCCGCTGCTGTTCGAGACGCTGGTGCCGATCGGCCCCGCACCGGCCTTCTCCGCGCAAGGCCACCTCGGCCTCGCGCTATGGCACGACGACACGCTGGTGGCGGTGGCCGTCAGCGTGGACGGCCTGCTGCATGCCGCGTTCCGCCCGCTGGCGCCGGGCGGCGAATGGTCGCCCTTGCTGGCGATCGATCCCTATACCACGGTCAGCCCCGCCGGCGGCGCCACCGTCGTGACGCAGGGCGACGCCGTCATGGTGTTCGCCGTGCTGCCCGACGGCCGCGTTTGCCGCAGCGATTACACGCCGCAGAGCGGCTGGTCGCCGATCGTGGCGGGATGATGGATCCGAGCCGCGTCAGGGCCGGCGGCAGCTGACATCGCCCTCCTGGCAATCCGTCAGACGCTTCAGCTCGCCGGTACGCCACAACGTCAACCGCGCCTGGCATAACTGCACCGCGACACCGGCAATCGAGCCACCGGCCGTTCGCCCCGTTTCCAGCTCGCAGGCGCGACGCTGGTATTCGAAAAAGCTCTTCTGCGAAGCGTTCAACTGCTGCCGCTCCAGGGCGTTCAGGACCTTCTTCAGCTTGCGGTACTCGCGTGCATATTCGGCGTTGGCCGCATCGAAGGTCTCCTGCGCGCAGGCCTGCATCTGCACGGTGGTCGTGGCCTGCTCCATGCAATCCGCGGCATCGGCGAACTGGCTTGCGCCGGCGAGAACCGCGAGTACGGCTGCATATTTGACGATCATTTCGATCATTCCACTACAGTGCAATATTCCACAATGATAGAAATTCGGGAGTACCGGGCAAGCCTTGTGGGAAGACATCAAGAGGACGCAAGCATGAAGGATCTGGAATACCGCACGTTCGACCCTGCGGAGTATCTCGACACCGATGAGGCGCGCGCGGCGTTTCTTGCGGACGCGCTGATGGATGCGGAGCACCCCGAGTTGTTCGCCGAAGCACTGGCCGCGGTGGCACGCTCGCGCGGCAACATTGCCGAAACGGCGCAGGCCGCCGGCCTGTCGACCTCGGGGCTATACAAGATTCTGGGCGCCGGCAGCGATCCGAAACTGTCGACGTTGCGTGCCTTGCTCGATGTACTGGGCGTTGAACTGACGGTCCGCCCGAAGCTGCCCACTGAGCGGAAATGACGGCCCGTCCGAAGCTCGCGCACTGAGCGCGCCAGCCGTTGCGAACGGACCGCGTTCGCGCTTATTGCGTCGTACCCAACGCCCCGCCGTACTGCGCGCTGCCCTGTTGCCGCGAAACCAGCCGCGCCGGCACCAGCAGCGTCAGTACCGCGCCGACGACCAGGCAGCCGGCGAGCAGGTACATGCCGGCGTTGGTGCTCTGCGTCAGGTCCTTGAGCCAACCGACCGCATAGGGGCTGATAAAGCCCGCCAGATTCCCGAGCGAATTGATCATCGCGATACCGGCCGCCGCGCCGGTGCCGGCAAGGAATGCCGTCGGCAGGCTCCAGAACAGCGGCAGCGTGGTCATGATGCCGATTGTCGCCAGCGTCAGGCCCACCATCGCCAGCACGGTGCGGTCGTACCACAGCACCGACAGCACCAGTCCGATCGCCCCGGCCAGCGCGGGAATGGCGATATGCCAGCGCCGTTCGCCGCGGCGGTCGGCGCTGCGCGCCACCAGCACCATGCCGAGCACGGCCACGCCATAGGGAATCGCGGTCAGCAGTCCGATATCGAGCGCGCCCTTGACGCCGGTCTGCCGGATGATGGTCGGCAGCCAGAAGCTGATGCCGTACAGGCCCATCACGAAGCTGAAGTAGATGGCGCTCATCATCCAGACGCGCGGGCTCGACAGCACGCGGCGCACCGGCAGGTCTTCCTTGTGCGCGGATTCCGCGGCGACATTGCGCTCGAGCACGGCCTTTTCCTCGGCCGTCAGCCACTTGGCATGGCCGATGCGATCGTCGAGGTAGGCCAGCACCCACAGGCCCACCAGCACCGACGGAATGCCTTCGAGCAGGAACATCCATTGCCAGCCGGACCAGCCGTTGTGGCCGTCGAAGGTCTGCATGATCCAGCCCGACAGCGGGCCGCCGATCACGCCCGACAGCGCGACGGCCGTCATGAACCATGTCGTCGTGCGCCCGCGCCGTTCGGCGGGATACCAATAGGTCAGGTACAGGATGATGCCGGGGAAAAAGCCCGCCTCCGCGACGCCCAGCAGGAAACGCAGCACGTAGAACATCGTCGGCGTGGTGACGAACATCATCGCCGCCGAGATCAGGCCCCAGGTGATCATGATCCGCGCGATCCATACACGGGCGCCGACCTTGTGCAGGATCACGTTGCTCGGAATCTCGAACAGGAAATAGCCGATAAAGAAAACGCCCGCCCCGAGGCCATAGACCGTCTCGCTGAACTTCAGGTCGTTGAGCATCTGCAGCTTGGCGAAACCGACATTGACGCGATCCAGATACGCGACCACGTAGCACAGCAGCAGAAACGGAACGAGGCGCCAGCTGACCTTGCGGTAGATCGCGTCTTCGAATCCGGGATCCGTGGAACTCATGGCTGTCTCCTGATGGTTGTCATGCATGACGATGATGTCGACAGTGACGATGCGCCCGCCTCGTGGGCGGCCGCTGCGGGGTGCGAGGCGGTCAGACGCAGCGGCCGCCGTCCACTTCGATGCAGGTGCCGGTGACGAAGGCCGCTTCGTCCGATGCCAGGTAGAGGCAGGCCGCCGCGATATCGGCGGGCGTGGACATCCGTCCCATCGGAATCGTCGCCAGGAAGGAGGCGCGATTCTCCGGCGTGTCGGGCTTGCCCATGAATTGCTCCAGCAGCCCGGTCGCGCCGATCACCGGATTGACGCAATTGACGCGGATATTGTCCGGTCCGAGCTCGGCGGCCATGGCCTTGCTCGCGGTCACCACCGCGCCCTTGCTGGCGTTGTACCAGACCAGCCCCGGACGCGGCCGGATTGCGGCGGTCGATGCGATATTGACGAAGACGCCGCCGCCGCGTTGGCGGAAATGCGGAATGAAATGGCGCGCGGTCCAATACAGGCTTTTGACGTTGACCGCCTGCACACGATCGAATTCGTCTTCGGTAATGTCGAGAATGGGTTTGTTGCGATGCGTGGTGCCGGCATTGTTGACGACGATGCCGACATCGCCGAATGCGGCCAGCGCGACTTCGCGCATCGCTTCCACATCGCTGCCCTTCGAGACGTCGGCGCGCACGGCGCGGGCCTGTCCGCCCTGCTGCTCGATGGCTTGCGCCACCCCGGTGGCCTTGGCCTCATCGATATCGGCGACCACCACGCGCGCCCCTTCCCGCGCGAACAGGTTGGCGATGCCCTCGCCGAAGCCGGAACCGCCACCGGTCACCACTGCCACTTTGCCCGCCAGTCTCATCGTTGTCTCCATCGTTATCGTGGGGCTACATGGCGGGACATTTTAGCTTCGCTTTTCGATCGAAGTGGCATCCGGTGAAATATTGCCAATTGCCATATTGGTCAGACGGAGGACGGAAAGCGGGAGGCGGAAAGACTCAGACAGCTTTCGCGGCACCGCGATCGAGGACGACGAAATATTTGCGCACCGGCTCGATCACTTCGAATACCCCTTCGAATCCGGCGGGAATCACGCACGCATCGCCGGGACCGAATTCGCGGGCTTCACCGGCGGCGTCGCTGATGCGCAGGCGGCCGCTGATCACATGAAAGAACTCTTCCTTGCCTTCCGGAAAGGCAATGCGCCAGGCGCCGGGTTCGCAGGCCCAGATACCGCAATCGAAATCCCCATGCGTCGCGCTGTAATGCGTCCACGTGGTGCGATCCGGATTGCCGCGCACCAGGCGATCGGGACGGGGATTGTCGTGGGTGGGAATGGGGTCGGTGCGGAAGTCGATCAGCTTGGTCATGGGTACGGCGGCCATTGTTATATTGGATGGGCGCAACGATATACCGCGAGGGCGTTCATGTCGATGCGCCGGACTGGCGAGGGCGCGCCGCTGGACCGATAGGGCCCCGCGCTGCGCCAGTTCTACGCCTGCTCGCCGACCTGGCGCTCCAGCTCCGCGACCCGCTTCTTCAGCGCCCGCTCCTCCTGGAAGCGGGCGGTTTCGTCGCGGATCACCGCGACGATGCCCGTCACGGCGCCGCTGGCGTCCTTCAGCAGCGCGACGGTGAACGCGATCGACATCGTCTTGCCGTCCTTGTCGATCGCCGGTACCTTCAGCAACTCGCTGCCGTAGCGGGTCGTGCCGGTCGCCATCGTCTTGTCGTAGCCCTGCCAGTGCCGCGCGCGCAGACGCTCCGGAATGATCAGATCGAGCGATTGGCCCAGCGCCTCGGCCTGGCTATAGCCGAACATCCGCTCCGCCGCGGGATTCCATAGCGTGATGGCGCCCTGGGCGTCGGCGATCACGATGGCATCGCCGATGGCCGCCACCAGTTGCGCATAGTCGATCGGGTCCGGCATGGGGGTCTCCTTGTTGTGGGGCATTCGTTCATTCGGACATTGCGGGGGCGTTCGTTGCGCCCGGTCCTGAACCGACGGTAGCCCGATCCGCGCCGCCCCGCAATGGCGGCCTTGACGCCAGCGTGGAATATCCCATTCGCCCCGGTACTGGGCGCCATTCGATGATTTCGCTTGGGAATCAATGGGAGGCCATTTAAGATGCCGCCCTGGGCCAGCCCGCATACGGCCGATGGCCCCACCGCTTGTCCCAGACTGCCCGTCCCGTCGACCTGTCGTCGAGACCTGTCACTACCGAACAAAATGCTGCGAGCGCGTATACGTATTCTTCTGGCGTCGTTGATCGCCTTGCTGATGATTCTCCCGGCCAGCGCGAGTACCGGGAAGCTGGATGCCCGCCTGCAAGCGGCGGCCGCGAACGGCGATGCCGCCGCCATTGCCCTGCTGATCAAGCAAGGGGCCAATCTGGAAGCGCGGGACGAGAGCGGCGCCACGCCGCTGCTGATCGCGACCCGCCACAACCATGTCGACGCCGCCAGGGTGCTGATCGACGCCGGCGCCAACGTCAATGCCAAGGACCGCATCCAGGACAGCGCCTACCTCCATGCGGGTGCGCGCGGCCACAACGAGATCCTGAAGATGACGCTGACGCATGGCGCCGATCTGAAGAGCACCAACCGCTATGGCGGCACGGCGCTGATTCCGGCGGCCGAACGCGGCCATGTCGAGACCGTGCGCATCCTGATCGCCGCGGGGGTGGACGTCAATCACATCAACAGGCTGCATTGGACCGCCCTGCTGGAAGCGATCATTCTCGGCGATGGCGGACCGAAGCACACCGAGATCGTCCGCCTGCTGGTCAATGCGAAGGCCGATGTGAATATTCCCGATGGCAAGGGCGTGAGCGCGCTGCAGCATGCGCGGCAGCGCGGCTATCGGGAAATCGAGAAGATTCTGGTCAAGGCCGGCGCGCGGCAATAGCGCGGCGCCCGGCGACGGCGCGGGTGCTGCGAGGCCTAGCGCTGCATGCCCCAGCGCCGCACCGTGGCCGCCTCCAGCGTGCGGAACACCAGCCCTTCGACCAGCAGGCCGATCAGGATCACCATCGCCAGCCCGGCGAACACGCGGTCGGTATAGAGCTCGTTGCGGTTCTGGAAGATATACCAGCCCAGGCCGCCCTTGCCCGACGACGCGCCGAACACCAGCTCGGCCGCGATCAGCGTGCGCCAGGCGAAGGCCCAGCCGATCTTCAGGCCCGAGACGATTGCCGGCAGCGCGGCCGGTACCAGGATCAGCAGCACATAACGCAGCCCCCGCAGGCCATAGTTGCGTCCCGTCATGCGCAAGGTCTCCGGCACGCCACGAAAACCCGCATAAGTATTCAGCGCCAACGGCCACAGCACCGAGTGGATCAGCACGAAGATCAGGCTGCCGCTGCCCAGGCCGAACCACAGCAGCGCGAGCGGCAGCAAGGCGATCGCCGGCAAGGGGTTGAACATCGCGGTCAGGGTATCGAGCAGGTCGCGCCCGATCGTCGTGGAGACCGCCAGCGTCGTCAGCACGAAGGCGAGCGCAATGCCGGCGGCATAGCCTTGCAGCAGGATCGTCAGCGAGATCGCGGCCTTGTTCAGCAGCTCGCCGGTCGTCAGCCCCTCGATGAAGGCCTGTGCGGTGGCAAGGAAGGATGGCAGCAGCAGATCGTTGTTCTGCAGCCGGGCGACGGTCTCCCACAGCGCCGCCAGCACCAGAAGGATCACGGCGCGACGCAATCCGCTGTTCTGCCACAGCCGCTGGCGCAGCGGCAGCGCCCGGGCGACCGCGGTGGCGGTGAAGGGTTCGAGCTCGCGTTCGTACTCGGGCCGCAGCGGCGGCAGGGACTGCGTTGTCGTAGTGGCGATGGTCGTCATGGCTGTCCCCTTCAGCGTGCCCGCGCGGTACGCGGCGGGATGTCGGCGGCGTCCGCGATGTCAGTGTCGGCGGCGGGGTCCGGCGCCGGCGTATCGAACAGCAGCCGATGGATGCGCTGCGCGGTCTGCTGGAAGGCGGCGCTGCCCTGGCTGTGCAGATCGAACTGGTGGCTGTTCAGCTCGGCGCGTACGCGCCCCGGATGCGGCGACAGCAGCAGGATGCGGTTGCCGACCACCAGCGCCTCCTCGATCGAATGCGTGACGAACAGCAGCGTGAAGGCCGCGTCCTGCCACAGCGCCAGCAGTTCCTCCTGCATGCGGCGGCGGGTCAACGCATCGAGCGCCGCGAACGGTTCGTCCATCAGCAGCACCTTGGGCCGCAGCGCCAGCGCCCGGGCGATCGCCACGCGCTGTTTCATGCCGCCGGACAGCGTATGCGGATAGGCGTCCGCGAAGTTGGCCAGGCCCACCTTGTCCAGGTAGTGCAGCGCCACGTCGGCCGCTTCGGCACGGCGCAGTCCGCGCGCCTGCATCAGCGGGAACATCACGTTCTGCTTGACCGTCTTCCACGGCGGCAGCTGGTCGAATTCCTGGAACACGACGATGCGATCCGGCCCCGGCGCGCGCACGCGTTCGCCGTCGAGCCGGATCTCGCCCTCGATCGGCGGGACGAACCCCGCCACCGCCTTCAGCAGCGTCGACTTGCCGCAGCCCGAGGGACCCAGCAGCACGAAGCGGTCGCCGGCGTGCACATCGAAGCTGACGCGGTGCGTGGCGCGCACCACGCGCTCCGGCGTCCGATACTCGAGCGAGACGTCGTCGATCTTCAGCAGAGGGCCGCGTTGGCCGGCGGCGCCGACCACGCGCAATGGTTGCGAGACGGTGGCGGTCATGATCAGCTCCCTTGCGCGGTGGCCGGATCGGCGAAGAAATAGTCCTGCCAGGACTTCGGCTGATGGCGGATCGCGCCGACGCGATGCATGAATTCCGCCAGCACGAAGGTGTTCTGCGGCGCGATACGGAATTGCACCTGCGGGTTCTTCAGGATGCCAACCAGCAACGTGCGGTCGATCTTCGCCTTGTTCGCGCGGATATAGAGGTCGGCGGCGGCCTCGGGATTGGCGGTGGCAAAGCGCGCCGCTTCGGCCAGTGCGTCGACGAAGGCGCGGTAGGTCTTCGGGTTTTCGTTGCGGAATTTCTCGGTCGCGTACAGCACCGTCGACGAACTGGGACCGCCGAGCACGTCGTACGAATTGAGCACGATATGCGCGTTCGGATTGCCGGCCAGTTCCTGCTCCTGGAACGGCGGATTGGCGAAATGCGCGGTGACCTCGGTGCCGCCGTTGATGATGGCCGACGCCGCCTCGGGATGCGGCATCGCCACGGTCCACTTGTCGAGCTGGTTGAAGGCCTTGTCGCCCCACTGCTTCGCCGCGGCCAGCTGCAGCACACGCGCCTGTACCGACACCGTGACCGCCGGCAATGCGATGCGATCCTTGTCGGTGAAATCGGCCAGCGTCCTGACCTTCGGATTGTTGCTGACCAGGTAGTACGGGAAGCTGCCGAGCGAGGCGATGCCCTTGACGTTCTGCTTGCCGCGGGTGCGGTCCCACAGCGTCAGCAGCGGACCGACGCCCGCGCCGCCGACGTCGATCGCGCCCGACAGCAGCGCGTCGTTGACGGCGGCGCCGCCCGACAGCCGGGTCCATTCGACCTTGATGTCAATGCCCTGCTTCTGTCCCTGCTTCTCGATCAGCTGCTGTTCGCGGGCGACGTTGAGCAGCAGGTAGACCACGCCGAACTGCTCGGCGATGCGGATCTGCCCTTCGGCGTGGGCCGGTCTGGCAAACGCCAGTGCGCCGGCGCCGACGCTGGCGCCAACGGCAAGCGCAATCAGGCGGCGGCCCAGTTTGCTGAGCAGGGACGAACGGGGATACGGTGCTGCCATGGTGGGGCTCCGGAGAAAATTCTGGTTGTCTTGCGAAGGGGTAGTCGGACCGCCAGGAGGCGGTCCATCAGGCTGGCCAATCCTGCCACTGGGGGCCGCTTCGGATCGGCCCCGGGGTTGTCCGTGCCGTCAGAACGGGATGTCGCCCTCGATCGTGGTGCGGTACATCACGCGGCGCTGATCGGCCGGACAGCCGGCCGCCAGATGCAGCAGCGAGCGGTTGTCCCAGAACACCAGATCGTGCGGCTGCCAGCGGTGGCGATAGACGAATTCCGGCTTGACGCTGTGTGCGAACAGCGCGTCGAGCAGCGCCCGGCTTTCATCGTCGGGCAGGCCAACGATCCGCGTGGTGAAATGCTCGCTGACGAACAGCGCGCGCCTGCCGGTCTCCGGATGCGTGCGCACCACCGGCTGCAGCACCGGCTTGACCTGCGCGATCTGCTCCGCGCTCAGGTTCGGGCGCCACGGGCTGCGCTGCTGCAGCTCGGCATAGCGCGCGAGATAGGTGTGTTCGGCCTGGCGCCCTTCGACCGCCCGCTTCAATTCGGCCGGCAGCGTCTCCCAGGCCAAATGCTGGTTGGCAAACAGCGTGTCGCCGCCCTCGGCCGGCAACTCCTGCGCATGGAGCAGCGAGCCCAGGCTGGGCTTTTCCTTGTACGACAGGTCCGAATGCCAGAAATGGCCGGCATCGCCAAGGCCGATCGGCTTGCCGTCCTTCAGCACGTTGGAGACGATCAGGATCTCCGGATGGCCTGGCAACTGGAACTGGTGCAGCACGTGGATCTGCAGCGGGCCAAACCGCCGGCTGAACGCAATCTGTTCGTCGGGCGTGATGCGCTGGTCGCGAAACACCAGCACGTGGTGGTCCAGATGGGCACGGTGGATACGGGCGAAATCCGCGTCCGACAGCGGCTGCGACAGGTCCAGCCCCACGACTTCGGCGCCCAGCGGCGCGTCGAAGGGACGGATCTCGAAGCCGGTGCCGGCGCGTGGCGTCACGACGGGAGGACGCGCGGGCAGTGCCGCCTGGAGGGAAACGGTCATGTCTGGATACGGAGTTCGAAATGGATCAAGGCACGATGCAAAGGCGGTGCTCGCGCTGGCATCGAATGGGATCGATGCTAAGGAGACCGCCCATTGCCGGTCAACGAATCAAATCGTTCGGCCTTATCCGTTCTTCGCATATGGGGGCGGATCGATGCGGCCCTCCGCCGCTCTGCCGCTCTTGCCCTCAGGCGTTCTGCCCCACCGCCACTCCGCCGCGCTGCCCCTCCCGGCCTGAATCCACCCCGAAGGCGCCATCAACGCGCCATCAATGCGCCATCAATGCGTCATTGCAGCGCCCTCGCCCCGCCTTGCACCGCCGGTGCGCGCCGCCACCGCGCGCCGCAATGCCGCCAGCGCGAGCGGCAAGGCCGGATGGCGCGAGCGCGGGTCGTAGAGCGCCGCCAGCGGCAGCACCAGCGCGGCCGGATAGGGCTTGAGCGGGACGCGCACCGTGCCCGCCACTTCCAGGCTGCGCGACTGCGTCGGCGCCAATCCGATGCCCAGTCCCGCCGCGACCAGCGACAACTGCCCATGCAGGCGCGGCGCGGTCGCCGCCACCTGAATCGAGCGACCCGCCACGCGACAGCGGTTGCGTATCGCGGCATACAGCGCCGGCCCCTGCGGCTCGGGGAACAGCACCAGGGGCTCGGTGGCGAGCTCTTCGACACGGATCGCCGCTCGGCTGGCAAGGCGGTGGTCGGCCGGCAGCACGGCGTCGAAGCGGTCGTTTGCCAGCAGCACGCTGGCAAGGCGCGCATGCGTATCGAATGGCGGGTGGCCGATGCCCAGATCGATCTCGCCGGCGGCGATCAGCGCCAGCTGCTCGTTGGTGGTGGCCTCCTGCAGCGCGAACTCGATCGGTTCGGACGAACTCGACAGGCTGCGCAGCGCCGCCGGCAAGGCGCGATAGAGCGCAGCCGAGACGTAGGCAATACGCAGGCGCCGACGCCGTTGCTGTCCCGCCGCCCGCGCGGCTTCCTGCGCGCGCCGCTCCGCCTGCAGCAGCTCGATCGCCTCCTCGCGCAGCCGCTCGCCGGCGGCCGTCAGCGCGACGCGCCGGCTGGTCCGGTTGAACAGCCGCACGCCGATTTCCTTTTCCAGCCTGGCGATCGCCCGGCTCAGATGCGGCTGCGCCATGCCGACCTGCTGTGCGGCCCGGCCGAAATGCAAGGCGTCGGCCACCGCCAGGAACAGCTTCAGTTGCTGGAATTCCATTGATACCCTCGGACGTATCGAACGATGCCATTTTGGGTGATTGATGTATGGATTGGCGAGGGCTATCTTCGCCGCCATGGACTCGCCCAAGGAAGGAACGATGAAGCAGCTGCTGGCAATTGCGCTGTGCGGACTGGCAATGACCGTTGGGACGCCCGCGTTGGCGCATCACGGCTGGGGGTATTACGACACCGCCGCGCCGCTCTATTTCTCCGGCCGCGTGGTGTCGGTGACCTGGCGCAACCCGCATCCGCAGGTAACGATCGAGGTCGACGCCAAGGCTCTGCCCGCGAACTGGAACGCCTTGCCCGTGCCGCCCGACCTCGCCGAACTTGGCTTTGCCCGCACGCTGGCGGCGGTACGCGCGCCGGCCCCACCCGGACGCTGGAGGCTCGACCTGGCACCGATCAATCGGCTCGAACGATGGGGCATGCCGCGCGAGCCGCGCCCCGGCGACCGGCTCGAGGCGATCGGCTTTCCGTCCTGCGCCGACCGCCATGTCGCCAGGCCGGCCCTGATCGTGCTGGACGGCGTCGGCGTACGCCAGCAATCGGTCGCGCTGCCCGCCGGATGCAGCGGCGCGCCGCGCGGCTGAGCGGGACGGTGGGTGAGTAGCGGCATGGAAGCGTGGAATGCCTGGTTCGCAGCGGTCGAAGCATGGCAGCCCGTCGTTGCGCTGCGTGGATCGACGTGGGCTTATCCGCTGGTCAGCTGGCTGCATCTGCTCGGCATCGCGCTGCTGTTCGGCACCATTGCGGTGGTCGACCTGCGGCTCGCCGGCGGCTTGCTGCGGCTCGATGACGCCGCGCTGCAGCGGACGTTGGTACCGCTGTCGCTCGCCGGCTTCGTGCTGGCGGCGCTGTCGGGACTGCTGCTGTTTGCGCCGGCGGCGCGGGAGTACCTGTCGAACCCGTGGTTCGCCGCCAAGCTTGCGCTGATCGCTGCCGCGGCCCTGAACGCGCTGGCGCTGCATCTGGCCTCGCGCCGGCCCCGGCGTCGGAGCCCGGACCCGCACCCAACCTCCCGCCATGGCCGGCTGGCTGGAGTGCTGTCGCTGGGGCTGTGGGCGACCGTGATGCTGGCGGGGAGGATGCTGGCGTTCGGATGAGCCGGCGTGCCGTCTCCCAAACCCTCTCCCGCTTGCGAGAGAGGGGCTGGGGGAGAGGGCAACGGCGCTCGCAATCCCCGCAAGCGCCTCGCATTTCCTGAACTTTACTGTTACCCCACGGTCACATCGAGTCCGTTTCCTCACTGCCATTTGCCCCACCTGGGAGCCCCGCATGAAAACGACTCCGACCCGCCTGTTGCCCCTGTCGACGCTTGCCGTGTCGCTCGCCATGACCGCCGCCGCGACAACGGTCGCCGCCGCCGAACCCGCGGCCAGCACCCCGACGCCCTCCGTCACCCCCTACGGCCCACAACTCGAAGGCTTCCCGTACCCTCACCCGATCCAGCGCTTCACCTTCCAGTCGCAGCAACAGGACCTGTCGATGGCCTTCATGGACGTCGCGCCGAAGGGCAAGCCCAATGGCCGCACCGCGGTGCTGCTGCACGGCAAGAACTTCTGCGGCGCGACGTGGGAAGCGACGATCGACACGCTGACCAATGCCGGCTTTCGCGTGATCGCGCCGGACCAGATCGGCTTTTGCGCGTCCACCAAACCGCGCGGATACCAGTTCAGCTTCGCGCAGCTCGCCGCCAATACGCAGGCGCTGCTGCAATCGCGCGGCGTGACGCGCGCCACCGTGATCGGCCATTCGATGGGCGGCATGCTGGCCGCGCGCTTCGCGCTGCAGTATCCGAAGACGGTGGAGCAACTGGTGCTGGTCAATCCGATCGGGCTGGAAGACTGGCAGGCCGAGGGCGTCCCCTATGCCACCGTCGATCAGCTGTATCAGGGCGAGCTCAAGACCAGCTTCGATTCGATCAAGGCCTATCAGCTGCGCTTCTACTACAACGGCAAGTGGCGGCCCGAATACGATCGATGGGTATCGATGCAGGCCGGGATGTACGCCGGTCCCGGCAAGGAACAGGTGGCCTGGAACCAGGCGCAGACCTCCGAGATGCTGTTCACGCAGCCGGTCATCCACGAGTTCTCGCGGATCGGCGTGCCGACGCTGGTGATGATCGGCGAGAAGGACCGCACCGCGCCGGGGGCCAATCGCGCGGCGCCGGACATCGCCGCGAAGCTCGGCAACTACCCCGTGCTCGGACGGAGCGCGGCCCGCACGATTCCGAACGCAACGCTGGTCGCCTTCCCGGAGCTGGGCCATTCGCCGCAGGTCGAATCGCCGGCGCAGTTCCACAATGCGCTGCTGCGCGGGCTCGGAGTTGCGGACGGCCCGCGTTGAGCGCGCAGGCTGACGGGCCGCGGTGATGGAGTCGGCGGGATGGAGTCGGCGACCCGCTGTGATCGGTCAGTTCCGATCAAAAGGTGACATGCCCGCAAGTGGAGCTCGGGGGCCGGCATCAAACTTGGTGCCGTTTTTCCCACCCGGCGACTTCCATCCAGCACCGCAGGGTCGTCGCTGGTCACCTCTCCTGGAGAACGCCCATGTTGCACGCCATCGTCAACCGTTCTACCCCTCCCTCCGCTCCCTCTGCTCCCCTCGACACGAGCCCTGCTGCCTCCCCGCAAGAATCGACAACGCCGACACCCGCGGACTTCGACCAGCTGATCCTCGATCTGCAACAGGGCAACGGCGCCGCCGCCGCAAGCCGGCTGGCCCGGCAGCCGGCTCTGGCGACCATGACCGACTCGCAGGGCAACACCGCCTTGATCGTCGCCGCGGAACACGGCGCACTCGAGGCCGTCTCTTGCCTGCTGGAGGGCCCTGAGCGCGCCCGCCTCGATGCCGCGAACAACGCGGGCGACAACGCCTTGCTGCTGGCAACCGTTCACAACCATCTGGAAGTCGTCCGCCAGCTCATTTCCGCAGGCGCCAATCTCGAGGCGAGTGGCCGATACGGAAACACACCGTTGATTCTGGCCGCAGACAGGAATTGGACCGATGTTGCCGACGCGCTGATGGATGCCGGCGCGAACGTCAATGCCGCAAACCATAAAGGCGACACCGCATTGATCTTCGCGGCGATCCACGGCAATCGTCACCTGTTGCTTCGGCTGCTCGCGGCTGGCGCACACGTACACACAAGGAACAGCGTCGGACACACCGCCGTGATGATGGCGGCGCGCCAGAACCACGCAGACATGGTGCGGGATCTGATCGAGGTCAATGCCGATATCGATGGAGCCAGCCATGCCAGATACACGGCCCTGATTCTTGCCACGGAATTCTTGGCGATAGACACCGTTCGTGTACTGCTGGATGCCAACGCCAACGTCCATCTCAGAACCGAGAGCGGGAACACGGCGCTGAGCCACGCCGCGCAGAAAGGCCACGTTGCCATCTTCGACGCGCTGGTGAAGGCCAACGCCAACGTCGATACCATGAACAACGCCGGCGCTACGCCGATGATGCTCGCGGCCGAAAATGGGCATGTCGATGTCCTGGTGCGCCTGCTGAAGGCCGATGCCAATCGCGACGCCACCGATCATCTCGGCAACACGGCGTTGATCCGGGCCTCGGAAAAGGGCCAGCATGAAGTCGTCCGGACCCTGATTGCCGCGCGAGCCAATGTCCATGCGCGCGACCACCACGGGAACGCCGCGCTGATGACCGCGGCCGCCAACGGAAAGACCGACATCGTCAGGCAATTGGTCAACGCCGGCGCAAACGTCTACGCCCGGAACGAAGCCGGCCACACAGCCGCCCAGCTGGCGCTGCACGCCGGCCACCGTGATGTCGTCAAGCTCCTGGAGGCCCCGCCCTTAGGCTGACGCGATACCGACACCCGCCGGCGGAAGGCGCCGAGGGCTTCTACGGCACCCTCGGTTACACCGACGCCGGCAGCAGCACGACCTTGGCCGCGGCCACCCGTCCGGCGGACAGATCGTCGAATGCCTGAGGGCCGTCGGCCAGGGATCGGGTCTCGACCCATTCCAGGTCGCCAAAACTGCCGGCGTCCAGCGCCGCCACCGTCGCGCGCATATCCGCCATCGTGTAGGTGTAGGTGCCGAGCAAGGTCAGCTCGGCGAGCGTCAGCTTGCGCATGTCGATCTCGCTAGCCCAGTCCTGCAGGCCGATATGCATCACCACGCCGCCCGGGCGTGCCGCGCCGATGGCGAGATTCCGGGTCGGCTTGGCACCGCGCCACCCCACTCTCCGCCCAGTCCGATGCCCTGCGCGATCCGGCAGATCAGCAGCAGGATGGGAGCCCAGACGCCGATCTGTTCGTAGGTCGGGATCAGGCCGATGGCGGTGGTGGCGACGCCCATGATCATCAGCGTCAGGACCAGCATGCGCTTGCGGCCGAGCGTATCGCCGAAGTGGCCGAAGATGACGCCGCCGAGGGGACGGGCGACAAAGCCAGCGGCGAAGGTGGCGTAGGCGAGCAGCGTGCCGACCAGCGGATCGGTGGACGAGAAATAGAGCTTGTTGAAGACCAGGCCGGCCACCACGCCGTACAGAAAGAAGTCGTACCACTCCACCATCGCGCCGATCGTGCTCGACGTCACTACCTTGCGCAGCTTGCGCCCCGGGTCCTGCTCCGCGGTCCGCGTCGTCATGGCTGTCTCCTGTGAGTCTTGTCATGGGGGCGCGCTGGACGCCCTTGTATCGATGAGGCCGCCTGCGGGTTCGCCGTCTGCGCCGGCCGTTGCCTATTTCGCCGTGTACCCTCCGTCGACCATGAAGGTCTGGCCGGTGATATAGGCCGCCATATCGCTGGCGAGAAACGCCGCCAGCCCCTGCAGGTCTGCCAGTTCGCCATTGCGCCCGATGCAGGTGCGGGCGGCGTGATGCTGTGCCAGCGCCGCGTCGGCAAATACCGGCCCGGTCAGCGCGGTCGGAAAGAAGCCCGGTCCGATCGCATTGCAGGTAATGCCATGCGAGGACCACCGCTCGGCGATGGCGCGCGTCAGCTGGACGATGCCGCCCTTGGCGGCGCCGTATGGCGCGCTGTTGGCGAAGGCCCGATACGACTGCAGCGACGCGATGTTCAGAATGCGTCCCCAGCCGGCATCGCGCATCGCGGGCGCCAGCGCCTGGGTCAGAAAGAATGGCGCGCCGAGGTGCGTATCGAGCTGAAGGCGCCAGGACGCGGGCGTGACCGCTTCAAACGGCTCGCGCAGGTTCATGCCCGCGGCATTGACCAGGATATCGATATGCCCGTGCCGGTCCCGCATGGCCGCAACGGCCGCCGGGATGGCGTCGAGATCGGAGACGTCGCAGGCCGCCGTGTCGACCGCTATCCCGAGCGCATCAAGCCGGCCCGCCGCGGCATCGAGCTGAGCCTGGCGGCGCGCGGCCAGCAGGATGCGCGCACCGGCGCGGCCCAACGCCATCGCGATCGTCTCGCCGATTCCCGAGCTGCCGCCGGTGACAAGGGCCTGACGGCCGTTCAGCCCGGCGGCAAGCCCGGTAGCGGATGCCGGGCCATCAAGGACCGACATGGTCAGACCTCCACCGGCGCGCCCATCTCCGCGCGGGCACCCGGAAAGTACTTCGCCATGCGGTCGTCGGCGGTACGCGCATGCGCCTCCATGCCCTCCAGGCGCGAGATGCGGGCGGTGACCTGCCCGATCTGCCGGGTCGCCTCGCGCGTCATCCTTTGCCACGTCAGGGTCTTCATGAACTTGTGAACCGACAGGCCGCCCGAATAGCGGGCCGCGCCCTTGGTGGGCAGCACGTGATTGGGCCCGCTGGTCTTGTCGCCGAACGCCACCGTGGTTTCCTCGCCGAGGAACAGCGAGCCATAGCACGTCAGGTTGGCGAGCCACCAATCGAGATCGCGGGCATGGACCTCCAGGTGTTCGGACGCGTAGCGGTCGGAGATGTCCGCGACCGCTTCGCGGCTGTCGCACAGGATGACCTCACCGTAGTCGCGCCACGCGGCAGTCGCGGCATCCCTGGCTGTCGGGGGCAACGCGGCGATCAGGTCCGGGACCAGCGCCATCACCCGTTCGGCCAGCTCGCGCGATGTCGTGAACAGCCAGGCGGGAGATTCGTGCCCATGTTCGGCTTGCCCGACCAGATCGCTGGCCACGATGGCGGCATCGGCGCTGTCGTCCGCGATGACCGCAACCTCCGACGGCCCTGCGAACACGTCGATGCCAACCTGGCCGAACAGCGTGCGCTTGGCTTCCGCGACGAACTTGTTGCCGGGGCCCACCACCACGTCGGCCGGTTTTCCCGTAAAGAGGCCGTACGCCATCGTCGCGATGGCCTGCACCCCGCCAAGGGTCAGAATCAGGTCCGCGCCCGCCGCCTGGAAGGCATACAGAACGTGAGGATGGATACCCTGGCCGCGGAACGGGCTCGAGCATGCCACTACGGTCCTGACCCCCGCAGCCTTCGCCGTCGCGACGCCCATATAGGCGGAGGCGATATGCGCATAGCGGCCGGCGGGCGCATAGCACCCGACCACGTTGACGGGAATCACGCGCTGACCTGCCGTCACGCCCGGGTGCAGTTCCACCGAAAACTCCTGCAGCGACGCCTTCTGCGGGGATCAAGACGATCCTGACCTGGTCGCTGTCCAGCCACTATCCCTGTATCGGCTTCGACAACGTCGAGATCGGCGCGCTGGCCGCCAGGCATCTGTATGACCTTGGCCACCGCGACTTCGGCATGATCTCCGGGATTGCCCAACACAACGATCGGGCGCGACTACGTACCGAAGGATTCCTCGGCACGCTGCGTGCACTGCGGATCAAGCCGGACGCCGGCGCGCTGTGCGAGCAGCCCTACAGCTTCGCCGGCGGCCGTGCCGGCCTGCGCCACATACTGCAGGCGTCGCCGAGCCGGCCGACCGCCATCTTTTGCGGCAACGATGTGCTGGCGCTCGGCTGCCTGTTCGAGGCAACCGCGTTGGGCATCCAGGTGCCCGATCAGCTGTCCATCGTCGGCTGCGACGACCTGCCGATCTCCGCGGAGATCACGCCCGCGCTGACCACCATTGCGCTCGAAAGCGCGACGCTGGGCCGCATGGCCGCCCAGGCGCTGCTGTCGTGGCTGCAGGACGGCGTGGAGCCGGGCCGGACCGAGCTGCCGGTCACGCTGGTAGAGCGTCAAACCACCGCGCCACCGGCCGTCCGCGCCTGATCGCGGCCTGACCATCGTCGCGTTCCAGCGCCTCCCTCCTCGGTGGTGCCCTGCATGGTCTTGCCGCTGATTTCGCCGGCATAACGCTGATCGCCCGCGACGAACTAGATGCTGGTGCCGGCGATGCGGCCGTCGCTGCTCGACCACACGCCCTCACCCCAACCTCACCGGCAAGCGGGAGAGCGAGTGTGATCGCGCCCCGACGGACCGCCGGACACCATACCGGAGCGGAGGCAAGGGAAAACACCGATCCATCCGGACATTGATTCGCAAAAGAATCCATACCTATACTTCGAACGTACCGCAAATCGCATCGAGTCACCTGCCGAAAAAGGGACTCGATCTTTTTTTAACCCGGCAATGAAACGATTCATCACGAACTTCCCGTAGCGGTTTTTACAAGGACCGCTCCATTCTCTTTCCTCTGTTTCGGCCCAACGATGCAGAGGAAAGCGACGTTTCGCGCGCGGCACCGCGGCGAGACGCGTGCTCCCGGATCCTCATCGATCCCTCCGATTCAAGGAAAACCATGGCCCGCATTCCGTACTTCGACATGTCGCAAGCCCCCGAGTCCTATCTTCGCCTGATCGGTTCGCGCCCGCCGCTGAACCTCTACCGCATGCTGCCGCACGCGGGCAAGGCGGCCGAAGGCTTTCTGGCGCTGGGCGGCGCGATCCTGCGCGAGAACAGGCTCGATTCGAAGCTGCGGGAGATTGCGATCCTGCGCGTGGGCATCCTCAGCGGGGCCGGCTACGAGGTCCACCAGCACAAGCGCGTGGCACGCCGGGTGGGACTGGCCGACGAGAAGATCGCCGCGCTCGAACAAGGAGCCGATACCTCCGCGCTCGACGAGACCGAGAAGATGGTGCTGGCCTACACGGACCAGGTGCTGTTGCACGTGAAAGCGCCCGACGCGATGTTCCACGCCTTGTGCGAGCGGCTGAGCCCTGGCGTCGTCGCCGAGCTGACGCTGGTGATCGGCTTCTACATGCTGGTGAGCCGTTTTCTCGAGAACTTCGAGGTCGACATCGAGCCGCCGGGCACGATCGCTTGACCGGATCACTTGACCGGATCACTTGACCGGATCACTTGACCGGATCACTTGACCGGATCGCTTGACCGGATCGGTTGACCGGATCGGTTGATCGACATCGGGCACCGTCGCATTCCCCCGCCAACAAGACAGATCGAAGCCATGAACCTTGCTCCCCAGGAAGTCGACCCGGGCCTTCAGATGCATGACGAGACGCTGGGCCGCGCGCCCGGCCGCGGCCGCCTGCAGGGCCGCCGCGTACTCGTCATCGGCGCCGGCCAGCGAGAGATACCCGAAGACGATCCGCCGGTCGGCAATGGCCGCGCGATCTCGCTCCTGTTTGCACGCGAAGGCGCCAGCCTGGCCTGCGTCGACATGTCGAAGGCCGCCGTCGACCATACCTGCGCGCAGGTAGAGCGCGAAGGGGGAAAGGCCTTTGCCGAGGTCGCCGATGTGCGCGACGCCGATGCCATCGCGCCGCTGGTGCGGCGCTGCGCCGAGCGCCTGGGCGGGCTCGACGGGCTGGTACTGAATGTCGGGATCTCGAAGGCGCTGCCCCTCGCCAGCCAGACCGCCGCCAACTGGGATGAGGAGTATGCGGTCAACGTGCGCAGCCACATGCTGTTCAGCCAGGCGGCGCTGGAGGCGATGGCACCGGGATCGTCGATCGTGCTGATGTCCTCCCTCGCGGCGGTGCGAAACACCGGGCGCAATCCGGCCTACGAATCGTCGAAGGCCGCGCAGGTAGCGCTCGCGCGCGCGATCGCCGTGGCGGGCGAGCCCAGGGGCATCCGCTGCAATGCGGTGCTGCCGGGCCTGATGGATACGCCGATGGGCCGGGATGCATCGCGCCGCCGGCTGAACCGGGCAGCGGCCGTACCGTTCGGCCGCCAGGGCACCGGCTGGGAAGTCGCCTACGCCTGCCTGTTCCTGATTTCGCACGAATCGAGCTACGTCAACGCCCATGCGCTGATGGTCGACGGTGGGCTTGGTGTCGGCGTGGCGCGCGCCTGAACGTGTCTTCTGCCTTCAAACGCTGACCATGCCTTCGGCATCGGCTCCCTCCAATCGCTCGGCATCTCCATCATGAATACCATTTCCTCCGCTGCCCTCACCACGCCCCACTCCGAACCGGCCAGCAGCAGTCTCGAAGGCCGCGTGGCCATCGTCACCGGCGCCGGCTCGCGCACCGCCGACATCGGCAATGGCCGCGCCGCGGCCATCCTGCTCGCGCGCCGTGGCGCCCGCGTGCTGCTCCTTGACATGCAGCTGGACGCGGCGCGCGAGACCGAGCGCATGATTGCGGCCGAGGGTGGCACCGCGCTCGCCGCGGCATGCGACGTGTCGGTTGCCGAACAATGCCGCGAGGCGGTGGCCACCGCCGTCAAGGCCTGGGGCCGCGTGGACATCCTCGTCAACAACGTCGGCATCGGCGGGCCGGCCGGCACCGCGGTCGAGCTGGACATCGAGCAGTGGGACCATGCGCTGCGCGTCAACGTCACCTCGATGATGCTGATGGCCAGGTACGCGATCCCCGAGATGCGCAAGATCGGCCGCGGCGCCATCGTCAACATTGCCTCGGTGGCGGGGCTGATCGGCGGTACGCCCGCGCTGCTCTATCCGACCTCCAAAGGGGCGGTGGTAAACATGACCCGCGCCATGGCCGCGCATCACGGCGTCGAGGGCATCCGCGTCAACTGCGTCGCGCCCGGCATGGTCTATACGCCGATGGCGGCCGGACGGATGACGCCGGAGGTGCGCGAGCTACGCCGCAAGCGCTCGCTGCTGCAAACCGAAGGCTCCGGCTGGGACGTCGGTCACGCCGTCGCCTACCTGGCCAGCGACGAGGCACGCTGGGTCACCGGCGTGATCTTCCCGGTCGATGCGGGGACCACCGCGGGCAACGCCCCCTCGCCCGGCCTGAAGCCCGATGCCGCGACCCAGGCGAAGTCCGCCTGAACCCATTCCGGAACCCCCCATGCCACGCATTCCCCTGTTGCCCGAGCACCCTGAAGATGCCGCCGCGAAAGCCCTGTTCGACCACGTTCGCGCGGCGCGCGGGGCCGGCTTCAAGATGCCCTATCTCTACCGCGTACTGGGCACCGCGCCCGAGATGTTCCGCGCCTGGCTCGACTTTGCCTGGCCGCTGCGCCTGAACGCCAGGACTTCGCGTCCATTGCGCGAACTGCTGATCCTGCGCGGCGCGCAGGTCGCCGGCATGGCTTACGAGTGGGCACACCACCTGCCGATGGCACTCGAGGCCGGCGTCAGCGATGCGCAGATCGATGCGCTCGCGCACTGGCGCCACACCGACCTGTTCGATGCGAGCGAACGCGCGGTGCTGCAGCTGGCCGAGGAGGTCACGCTCGGCCCCAGCGCCTCGGAGGCGACCGTGACGCAGCTCAAGGCCTGCGGCTTCGACAATGCGGCCGTTGTCGAGCTGGTGTTGACGGCGAGCTTCTATGTCTGCGTCAGCCGCTTCCTGCAAACGATGGAAATCGAGCTGGAGCCTGGCTACGAAGCGCATCTCGCACGGATGTGAGCGGGGCTACCGGTGCGGGGTTCGCGCAGGATCGGCAACCCCGATGGCCATAAAAACGGAGGAGAACCAATCAAAATGCAGAGGAATTTCATCGCGACGCGTCGACAGATCTGCGTCCTGGCGATCGGCGCCGCCGCCAGCGCCGCGCTGTTGACGAGTGCCGGCGCCATGGCACAGGAAACGGGATTTCCGGATCGGCCGCTCAGGATCATCCTGATGTTTCCTGCCGGCAATGGACTGGATACCAGCACGCGCAATTTCGCCGACGCGCTGTCCAAGGAGCTGAAACAGCCGGTGGTCGTTGAAAACCGCCCCGGCGCCAATGGCACCATTGCGTTCTCGGCCGCCCGGATGGCGCCGGCCGATGGCTACACGTTGCTCGTTGGCAGCTCCTCGGGAATGACCATCCCGCTCGCCTTCGGCCGGTCCCTGCCCTACGATCCGGTCAAGGACTTCAAGCTCGCGGGCGGCATGCTGCGCGCGCAAGCCATCCTGACCGTGCCGGCCAATTCCGAGATCAAATCCATGCGCGACCTGGCCCAGGTCGCCAAGGCCAGGCCCAACCCGATCACCATCGGCACCTACTCCGACGGCTACTACCTGACCTCCCAGCGGCTGGCCAAGATGGTGGGCATCCACCTGCAGAACGTCCCTTACAAGGGATACCCGATGGCGCTGCCCGATCTGGTGGCCGGGCGCATCGACATGGCGTATGGCGATGCCACGGCGACACAGGAGCTGATCAAGACCGGAAAAATCCGCCCGCTCGCAGTAACGGGCACGTCGCGGCATGTCAATTACCCTGACGTTCCGACGGTGGCCGAGAGCGGGTATCCCGATTTCTCCTACTACAGCTGGGATGTGTTCCTGGTGCGCAGCGAAACGCCGGCCCCGGTCACCGAGAAGCTCAGGACCGCGATCCGCCGCGTGCTCAATGGCCGCGAGTACCCGGCCTCGCTCCGTGCGAACGGGTCTGAACCCATGCTGGACGACCTGCCCGCGATTCAGCGCATGATCACCGAGGAGGTGACGCTCTACAAATCGCTGATCGCGAGCCTGCCAAAGCGGGAGTAGCATTCGGCCGCCATGACACCGAGATGGGCGGCGACGGCGCGACCATGGCCAGACGATGGTGTGGCGGGTCGCTTGCCGCCCTGCTCGACGTGGAGCCTTCCGATGCTATCCGCCAATGCCATGCGTGGCGACGTCGGTCAAGGCTTCATCAAGGTCGCGTTCCAGCGCCCTCCCCCTTCGGTCGTGCCCTGCATCGTCCTGCCGCTGATCTCGCCGCTATAACGCTGATCACCGGCCACGAACGTGATCTTCGTTCCCGCGATGCGGCCCTCGCTGATCGGCGTGCTGGCGCCTTCCTCGCGCAGCGTCCCTTCGACCATCTGGTACTTCTGCGTCAGCACCAGCTGCTTGTCGCCCATCCGCCAGGTCCCCTGCACCTTGGCGGGGATCACCCACTTGTAGGCAGTGCAGTGCCCCGCGCAACCCTGGGTGACCTGGGCCGTCTCGTCGGGCTCCCAGTCGTCCATCGTGAAGGTATTGGAGACGACGCGAGTGCCCGGCTTCATGTTCAGCAAGGTCGGACGCAGCCGGAGATTGAGGTCCGGCAGCAGGAACAGCGTCACCACGGTGGCGTTCGAGAAGTCCGACTTGAAGATATCGCCCTGGTCGAACCGCGCACGATTGCCCACGCCCTCGGCCTGCGCCGTCCGGCGCGACAGCGCCACCAGGTCGGGATTGAACTCGATGCCGCGGGCGCTGGCGCCGCGCTTGGCCGCGGTGATCACCAGCCGGCCATCGCCCGAGCCGAGGTCGACCAGATGGTCCCTTGGCGTGAGCTCGGCCATGTCGAGCATGCGGTCGACCAGCGCCTGCGAGGTCGGCACCCACACCACGTCCTTGCCGGACTGACCGACGGACGGCTTGTAGACCGAGGTCACCTCGGACGCCGTCTCCGTCTGCGCCAATCCGGGTCCGCTGAATGCCATCGCCCCCGCGGCGACAAGCGCGGCAGCGACGAAGGACTTCTGCAAGATCGTCATCGACGTTCTCCTGTTCTGATGGTGACATGGGGTCCGTTCAAGCATCCTGGCTCTCCGCGGCTTCGACCTGCTTGCGCTTGAACAGCAGGATCGGCGCGCCCGCGGCGAGCATCGCGAGGCCGATCAGCGCCGCGGCGCCGGTATAGGTCACGCTGGCATACAGCATGTACAGGCAGGTCAGGCAGAAGATCATTGGCGTGATCGGATACAGCGGCACGCGATACGGCAAGGCGCGGCCGGGATGGCGCCAGCGCAGCACGAACAGCGAGAGGCCGACCAGCAGCAGAAAGCCCCAGAACACCGGCGCGGTGTAGTCGACCATCGCCTTGAAGCCGTCGCGCGTGATCGCCCCTACCGCGATCAGCGCCAGCGCGATGATTCCCTGGGCGATCTGGCCATTGGCCGGCGTCTTGCCGCGGCCGTTCCAGATGCCGACCCATTGCATGACGGTCATGTCGCGCGCCATCGCGTAGAACACGCGCGAGCCGGTAAAGATGGTGGCGTTCAGCGTCGAGATCGCGGCGACCACGATGGCCGCGGTGACCACGCGCTCGCCGATCGGCCCCGCCACCACGCGCATCATGTCGGCGGCCACCGCATTGGACTGGCGCAGCCCGTCCAGCCCCAGGACCGACAGCAAGGCGAGGTTGGCCAGCGTATACAGCACCACCAGCAGGACCGTGCCGCCCGCCAGCACCTTGGCGATATTGCGCGGCGCGTCCTTCAGTTCGCCGGTCAGATAGGCCGCCTCGTTCCAGCCGCCATAGGTCAGCAGCACGAAGATCATCGCCATGCCGATCGCCGCGGTCTCCGGCGGCATCGCAGGCGCGGTGCGTTCGGCAGTCTCCGGCGAGCCGAACAGCCCGAACAGGATGATCGCGCCGATGGCGCCGATCTCCAGGAAGGTCACCACCACCTGCAGGTTCTTGCCCTCGATGGTGCCGATCACATTGATCCCGGTCAGCACGATCACGGCCAACGCGGCATAGATCGCCGGGCTGAAGGGATCAAGAGGGCCGAACAGACCGGCAGGCAGCAGCTGCGCCACGTAGTCGCCCAGCATGAAGGCGACCGCCGCAATCGCGCCGGTCTGGATGACGGTGCAGCGCGCCCAGCCGAACATCATCGCGGTGGAGCGGCCGTAGGCACGCGACAGGAAGTGGTATTCGCCGCCGGCGTTGGGATGGGCCGCCGACAGTTCGGCGTAGCACAGCGCGCCGATGAAGGTGATGATGCCGCCGACGATCCAGACCACGATGAACATCGCCTCGGAATCGACGCTGCCCGCGACGATCGACGGCGTGCGGAAGATCCCAACTCCAAGGACGAGGCCCACCATGATCGTGATGGCATCGAAGACCGACAGGATGCCCTGCGGTCGGGGCTGGTTCGGATCGGTCATCCCTATCCCTCGGACGGATGGAGCGAAATCGGCTTGCGAAATGCGCTTGCATTCCGGAACCTGCATTCCGGGGCGCGCATTCCGGGGCCTGCATTTCGCGCTCGCATCGCTGCCGTGGCAGGCAGCGAACTTGTCTGCCTGTCCACAATACGAAACATCCGAAGGGGTGACTAGGGGTGCGGCGGCCTCCTCCGCGGCCGGGTCATTCGACGTGACGAAGGGGACGCTCCAAACCCGCCGAAAATGACATCGGTGTCATTCAACGTTGGCCGAAAGCCGCACCCGTGAACAGGTCCTTGAACTCGCGCGGCTGCGAACGCCAGTACTGCTTCGGCGCCTGGACCTGCGCGCCGAGCTTTGCCGCGGCGTGCCACGGCCAGCGCGGGTCATACAGCATCGCCCGAGCCAGCGACACGGCATCCGCCTCGCCGTTGGCGATGATGCTCTCGGCCTGCTCGGGCTCGGTGATCAGCCCGACCGCGATGGTCGGTAGCCCAACCTCGGCCTTGACCCGCTGCGCGTACGGGACCTGATAGCCCGGTCCCAGCTTGATCGCCTGCTGCGGCGACACGCCCCCCGTCGTCACATGGATCGCCGCGCAGCCCCGCCGGGCCAGCTCCTTCGAGATCGCCACCGTGCCCTCGATATCCCAGCCGTTCGGCACCCAGTCGGTCGCCGAGATGCGCGCCCACACGGGACGGTCGGCCGGGAAGGCGGCACGCACCGCGTCGAACACTTCCAGCGGGAAGCGCATCCGGTTCTCCAGGCTGCCGCCGTACTCGTCGTCGCGATGGTTCGCGATCGGCGACAGGAACTGATGCAGCAGATAGCCATGCGCGGCGTGGATCTCGATCGCATCGATGCCCAGGCGCGCAGCGCGCTTCGCGGTCTCGACGAAATCGCGCTTGACGCGCTCGAGGCCGGCGCGGTCCAGCGCAACCGGCGGGACTTCGTTCGGCCCATGGGGAACCGCGGACGGCGCCTCGGTCAGCCAGCCCTGCGGCTCGTCCGGGCGAATCTGCGAGCCGCCATCCCACGGCGCGCGGCTCGACGCCTTGCGGCCCGCATGCGCGATCTGCATCGCAATCTTGATCGGCGAATACGCGCGCACCGCCTTCAGCACGCGGGCCAGCGCCGCCTCGTTGTCGTCCGAGTACAAGCCGAGGTCGTAGGGCGTTATGCGGCCCTGCGGCGAGACCGCGGTCGCTTCGAGAATCAGCATGCCGGCGCCGGACAACGCCAGATGGCCGAGATGGATCAGGTGCCAGTCGGTGGCATTGCCCTGCTCCGCCGAGTACTGGCACATCGGCGCGATCAGGATGCGGTTGTCGAGCTGCAGCTTGCCGATCTGCAGCGGGGTAAAGAGAGCGGACATCGAGAACCTCTTCTTGTTCGGGTTGGTATCGGCCCTGTCCCGGGCTTGCCCGGCGGGCCAGGCAGGCATTGTGCGGCAACTGAGCGTTTGCTGCAGGGAGCGGGCACGGCCCTGACCGACGCATCCTGGTGCGTGGCCCGCCGATCGTGGTGCTGCGACTCCCGCCGATGGTGCCCGCCGAGGGTGCCGCCCCTGATTCCCGCTGACCGCCTCGCCGCGTTTCGAGCGGGACGCTCCGCGCCATCGCCGCAGCGGTGCAGGAATGGCGATGGCATATCACTTGCTTTGGCAGTCCCGACGTCTCTTCCCGCCGCTTCCCTACTCAGGAGCCTTGCCAGTGAACTGCTTCGCCTGCGCTTTCGCATCGATGTCGACCGCCGCTTCGTCCCCCACTGCCGCCTCGGCATCGGCCACCCGCCCAAGGCTCGGCACCATCGGCGCGGCGATCGCGCTGTCGCTGCTGGCCTTGCCGGGGTCCGCGATGGCCGAGAAGGTCTTGCGCATCGGCATGACGGCCGCCGACATTCCGCGCACGCTGGGCCAGCCCGACCAGGGCTTCGAGGGCAACCGCTTCAGCGGCATTCCGATGTACGACGGCCTGACGCAATGGGATCTGTCGAAGAGCGATGGTCCGAGCCTGCTGATCCCGGGCCTCGCCACCGAATGGAAGGTGGACGCGAAGGACAAGACGAAGTGGGTCTTCAAGCTGCGCCCCAACGTCAAGTTCCATGACGGCACGCCATTCAACGCCGATGCGGTGGTGTGGAACGTCGGCAAGGTACTGGACAAGACCGCGAAGCAGTTCGACCCGAGCCAGGTCGGCGTGACCGCATCGCGCATGCCGACGCTGCGCTCGGCGCGCAAGATCGACGACCTGACGGTGGAGCTGACCACCTCCGAGCCCGACTCCTTCCTGCCGTACAACCTGACCAACCTGTTCATGGCGTCCCCCGCGCAATGGGAGAAGAAGCTCGCCGCGGTGCCGGCCTCGGTCACCGACCCGGTCGAGCGCTCCAAGCAGGCGTGGGTGGCCTTTGCCGCCGACGCGGCGGGCACCGGACCCTTCAAGATGAGCCGCTTCGTGCCGCGCGAGCGCCTCGAGGTCGTCAGGAACGCCCAGTACTGGGACGCGAAGCGCGTGCCGAGGATCGACAAGGTCGTGATGATGCCGATGCCGGAGGCCAACGCGCGCACCGCGGCGCTGCTGTCCGGGCAGGTCGACTGGATCGAGGCACCCGCACCGGACGCCATCGCGCAGATCAAGAGCCGCGGCTTCCAGGTCTACGCCAACACCCAGCCGCATATGTGGCCGTGGCAGCTGTCGTTCGCGCCAGGGTCGCCCTGGCTGGACAAGCGCGTGCGGCAGGCGGCCAACCTGTGCGTGAACCGGTCCGGCCTGAAGACGCTGCTGGGCGGCTACATGGCCGAGGCCAAGGGCATCGTCGAGGCGGGCAATCCGTGGTGGGGCAATCCGAAGTTCGACATCAGGTACGACCCCGCCGGCGCACGCAAGCTGATGCAGGAGGCGGGCTATTCGGCGGCCAAGCCGGTCAAGGTCAAGGTGCAGGTCTCCGCTTCGGGCTCCGGCCAGATGCAGCCGCTGCCGATGAACGAGTACGTGCAGCAGAACCTGAAGGAGTGCTTCATCGACGTCGATTTCGACGTGGTCGAATGGAACACGCTGTTTACCAACTGGCGCATCGGCGCCAAGGACCCGAGCGCCCACGGCGCCAATGCGATCAACGTCAGCTTCGCGGCGATGGACCCCTTCTTCGCCATGGTGCGCTTCGTCAGCAGCAAGACGCAGCCGCCCGTGTCGAACAACTGGGGCTACTTCAGCAATCCCGAGTTCGACAAGCTGATCGAGACCGCGCGCACCTCGTTCGACGACAAGGGCCGCGACAGTGCGCTGGCCAAGCTGCATGCCCGCATCGTCGAGGAGGCGCCCTTCGTGCTGATCGCGCATGACGTCGGTCCGCGCGCGATCTCGAAGAAGGTCAAGGGCGTGGTGCAACCGCAAAGCTGGTTCATCGACATCGCCACGATGTCGATGGACTGATCGAACGCGACCGACTGCCCCGGACCCGCCATCATGTCCTACCTGCTTCGCCGCGCGCTGTATGCCTTGCCCATCCTGCTGGGCGTCGCGCTGCTGTGCTTCTCGCTGGTGCATATCGCGCCCGGCGATCCGCTGGTGTCGGTGCTGCCGCCCGATGCCTCGGAGGAAATGCGCCGGCAGCTGGCCGCGCTGTACGGCTTCGACAAGCCTTTCATCGAGCAATTCGTGCACTGGCTGACGCGCGCGCTGCACGGCGACCTGGGCACGTCGATCGCCACCAGCCGCCCGGTGATGCAGGAGGTCGCCACCGCGGTCGTCAATTCGGTCCGGCTGGCGGCAGTGGCCACGCTGATCGGCTTTACCTTCGGCTGCCTGTTCGGCTTCGTCGCCGGCTACCTGCGCGATTCGGCGGTCGACCGCGCGGCTTCGTTCCTGTCGGTGTTCGGCGTCAGCGTGCCGCATTACTGGCTGGGTATGGTGCTGGCCATCGTGTTCTCGGTGATGCTGGGCTGGCTGCCGGCGACGGGCGCCGGACCGGGCGGCTCGGGCGACTGGAGCTGGAACTGGGAACACGTCCAGTACATGCTGCTGCCGGCGATCACGATGTCGGTGATTCCGATGGGCATCGTCGCGCGGACCATCCGGGCGCTGGTGGCGGAGATCCTGTCGAACGAGTTCATCGTCGGCCTGAAGGCACGGGGCCTGTCCGACCTGGCGGTGTTCCGTCACGTGGTCAAGAACGTCGCCCCGACCGCGCTGTCGGTGATGGGTCTGCAGCTTGGCTATCTGCTCGGCGGCTCGATCCTGATCGAGACGGTGTTCGCCTGGCCCGGCACCGGCTTCCTGCTGAACTCGGCGATCTTCCAGCGCGATTTTCCGCTGCTGCAAGGCACGATCCTCGTGCTGGCCGTGTTCTTCGTGCTGCTGAACCTGGCGGTGGACGCGCTGCAGACGCTGTTCGATCCGCGCATCCAGCGCAACTAGCCCTCCGGAGAACGCCATGGAAATGACGCTGGACAATGCCGCCGCGGTGGAGCGCTCCCCCGGCTACTGGACCACGGTAGGCCGCCGGCTGCTGCGCAACAGGCTGGCGATGGGCGCGGCCCTGATCCTGCTCGCGCTGATCCTCGTCGCGATCTTCGCGCCGTGGCTGATGCCGGCCGATCCCTACGCGTCCTCGATCCTGAAGCGGCTCAAGCCGATCGGTACCGAGGGCTATCCGCTCGGCACCGACGAGCTCGGCCGCGACATGCTGTCGCGCCTGATCCTCGGCGCGCGGCTGTCGCTGTTCATGGGCATCACGCCGGTGCTGATCGCCTTCGTGCTGGGCAGCGCGCTGGGCATCGTGGCCGGCTATGCCGGCGGCTGGACCAATACCGCGATCATGCGGGTGGTCGACATCTTCTACGCCTTTCCGTCGGTGCTGCTCGCCATCGCGCTGTCCGGCACGCTCGGCGCCGGCGTGGGCAATGCGCTGCTGTCGCTGACCATCGTCTTCGTCCCCCAGATCGCGCGCGTGGCCGAGAGCGTCACCACCCAGGTACGCCATCGCGAGTTCGTCGACGCCGCACGGGCCTCCGGGGCGTCCGCCCTGACCATCGTGCGCGCGCACGTGCTGAACAACGTGCTGGGACCGATCTTCGTCTACGCCACCGGCCTGATCTCGGTGTCGATGATCCTGGCCTCCGGCCTGTCGTTCCTGGGCCTTGGCGTCATGCCTCCCGAGCCCGAATGGGGGCTGATGCTGAACACGTTGCGTACCGCGATCTATACCCAGCCTTGGGTGGCCGCATTGCCCGGGGCGATGATCTTCGTGACCTCGATCTCGTTCAACCTGCTCGCCGACGGCATCCGCTCGGCAATGGAAATCAAGGACTGAGCCGATGCCGATGTCTATGTCGATGACAATGTCGATGTCATTTTCCGCGCCGAACGCCGACCTCGGCGGCCCTGCGCAGCCGCTGGTGATCGCGCGCGACCTGGTCAAGCATTTCCCGCTGAAAGGCAGGATTCCCGGGCGCCGCGCCGGCGCGGTACGCGCGGTCGACGGCGTCAGCTTCGACGTGCTCAAGGGCGAGACGCTCGGCGTGGTGGGCGAATCCGGCTGCGGCAAGTCGACCACGGCGCGGCTGCTGATGCAACTGATCGAGCAGGACAGCGGCGAGCTGATCTTCGACGCGCTGGGCGTCGGTTCCGCACAGCTGCCGCTCAAGCGCTACCGCAGCCAGGTGCAGATGGTGTTCCAGGACAGCTATTCGTCGCTGAACCCGCGGGTGACCGTGGAGGAATCGATCGCCTTCACCGCGCGGGTGCATGGCGTTCCGGCGCGCGAGGCGACCGAGCGGGCGCGCCAGCTTCTCGCCCGCGTGGGCCTCGAGCCGTTGCGCTTCGGCGGCCGTTATCCGCACGAGCTGTCCGGCGGCCAGCGTCAGCGCGTCAATATCGCGCGTGCGCTGGTGCTGCGGCCCCGGCTCGTGATCCTCGACGAAGCAGTCTCGGCGCTCGACAAGTCGGTCGAGGCCCAGGTGCTGAACCTGCTGCTGGACCTGAAGGCGGAGTTCGACCTGACCTATGTCTTCATCAGCCACGACCTCAACGTGATCCGCTATCTGTGCGATCGCGTGATGGTGATGTACCTGGGCAAGGTCGCCGAGATCGGCGATACCGAGGCGATCTACGCCGATCCGGCCCACCCCTACACGCGCGCGCTGCTGGCATCGATGCCGTCGATGGACCCGGACCGGCGCACGCTGGCGCCGCCGCTCGCCGGCGATCCGCCCAATCCGATCGACCCGCCGTCGGGATGCAGTTTCCATCCGCGCTGCAGCCTGGCCGAGGCCGTGTGCGGACAGCGCGCGCCCGTGCTGTCCGACGCGATGGCCGGTCATCCGGTGGCCTGCCTGATGGCCGATCCGAACGGCGGCCATTCGCGCCCGCTGGTACGGCA
>Ga0065721_10004471_pt1 | contig 35334 bp, 35 predicted proteins | sample Mesricmetagenome_FD_59108 | JGI IMG/M metagenome (GOLD analysis project Ga0065721, IMG submission 59108) | Mesophilic microbial community from rice straw/compost enrichment Sample: eDNA_1 v2 (version 2) | ecosystem: Engineered > Solid waste > Grass > Composting > Bioreactor | place: USA: Davis... | reverse complement strand
GAGGTCTTTGGCATTTACAAATGGAGCGATTGCATCGAGCTGCTCTGCCAGATCTTCAGCGGCCACAGTACCGGCCGGAGCCGCCAGCCCGGCTATGACGGCAATACCCACAACTGAAACTCGCATCGAAACCTCCAGGAATAGGGCGATCATACTCCTAGACGGTTGGGACGCTGGAATCCTTGGCGCGCTCCATATCCTCGTAGGACATCGGAGCGATTTGCTGGGCCAGCCACCTGAGGATACCAATAACGCCGCTGCCACCACCTAGGCGCGGCGGCAATCTTGTGAAAAACTTGGAGGGCCGATGGCGCCCTCGGTTGATTTCATAGCGATTTCAACTGCTTGTTTGGAAACTTTGGTGGGTGCACAAGGACTCGAACCTTGGACCCGCTGATTAAGAGTCAGCTGCTCTACCATCTGAGCTATGCACCCGGGGCGATCGTGCGCGCCGGCACCAAAGTGGCGCCTCTCTATCAAAGCGATTCCGCCCTGTCCAGCGCCGAGGCGGACTTTGTCGACATATTCTGCCCCGTCCCGGGGCGCCCGGCCTCTCGCGGCCGGGCGACGGCCTCAGCGCCGCTCGCGGCGGAAGGCTTCGAGGTCGAGCACGTTGCCCCGGGTCTTGGGCGGTTCCACGCGGAACTCGTCCATCAGCCCGATGGTGCGCTCGATGATATGGCGGAGCTGGCGCGAACGCTGGTCCGCGCCTTGCAGGATTATGGCCGCGCGCTGCAGGTGGTCGCGGGCGAGGACATAGGTGGGAGGCATGAGAAGACTCCGTAACTCATCAACAACGAGGAATCGCCGGGGAGGATCGGCGCGGGGTTGAGCCTGAACCCGCATAGTTCTCGCTTTCTTGCCGGAATGGATGGCATTCGAGGCAAATCGCGCCGCCGACCCTGCCGCCCCGAAACCCCCGGCCGGCCGCCCCTTTGCGCCCCGCGCCCCCTGTTGAGAACTCCGGGCAAGCCCCTCCGGCGCACCGGGACGAACCGCCGGATCGTCCCCCGGCGCGCCGTTCTCCACCCCCGTTCCCGTCATCCCCCGAACCCCGTAGAATCCCCCGAGGATTCGCCAAGGACCGTCCCCGTGCCCGTTCCCTCCTTCACGCCCGTCGTCGCCGGCCTCGCCGAAACCGTGCCCTTTGTCGGGCCGGAGGCCATCGCCCGGCGCAGCGGCGTGCCCGTCCGCGCCCGGCTGGGCGCCAACGAATCCGGCTTCGGGCCGAGCCCGAAGGTGCTCGCCGCCATGGCCGAGGCCGCCCCGCTCTGCTGGCGCTATCCGGACCCCGAGAGCCACGCGCTGCGCGAGGCGCTGGCCGCCCGGCTCGGCCTCGGCCTGGACGAGGTGGTGATCGGCGAGGGCATAGACGGGCTGATGAGCCTCGCCGTCCGCCTCTTCATCGCCCCCGGCGACACCGTGGTCACCTCGCTCGGCGCCTATCCCACCCTCAACTATCACGTGGCCGGCTTCGGCGGCCGGCTCGAATGCGTGCCCTATCGCGGCGCCCACGAGGACACCGCCGCCCTGGCGGTGGCGGCGCGGCGCACCGGCGCCCGCATGGTCTATCTCGCCAATCCGGACAATCCCATGGGCTCGTTCTGGCCCGCCGCCGAGGTCCTCGCCCTGCTCGACGCCCTGCCGGGCGATTGCCTGCTGCTGCTCGACGAGGCCTATGGGGAGACCGCCCCGCCCGGCGCCCTGCCCCCGGTCGATGCCGCCCGGCCCAACCTGCTCAGGCTGCGCACCTTCTCCAAGGCCTATGGCCTCGCCGGCATGCGCTGCGGCTATGCCTTCGGCCATGCCCGGCTGATCCGCGCCTTCGAGCGGGTCCGCAACCATTTCGGCGTCAACCGCCAGGCCCAGGTCGCCGCGCTCGCCGCCCTCGGGGACACCGCCCATCTCGATTGGGCGGTCGGGGCCATCGCCCGCGCCTGCGCGCGCATCGCCGCCATCGCCCGCGAGGCCGGCCTCGCGCCCCTGCCCACCGCCACCAATTTCGTCGCCGTCGATTGCGGCGGCGACGGCGCCCATGCCCTGCGGGTGCTGGAGGCGCTGGCGCGGCACGGCGTCTTCGTGCGCAAGCCCATGGCCCCGGGGCTCGATCGCTGCATCCGCGTCAGCGCCGGGCCGGATGCCGAGCTCGACATCCTGGCCGCGGCGCTGCCCCTCGCCCTCCGCGAGGCTCAGGGCGCCGCGTAGATCCCCACCGTGCCGAGCAGATAGCGGTGGTTGGAGCCGTAGGACTCCGCCCCCGCCTCGATCGCAAGGATGCGCGCATTGCCGCGCGTGAACATGTTGTCGATGGGCACGCCGAGCGGGCCCAGCCGCACCGGCCAGCTCGCCGGATACCAGGGCGGCGGCGCGAGCTCGGCATGCCGCCCCAGCCACACCAGCGTCTCCGACCAGGCGGCGGCGTTGAAATCGCCCGCCACGATCACCGGACCCTCCTGCCGCGCCAGCAGCCGGCCCACCTGTAGCGCCTCGGACCACGAGGCGCCGTCGAAATAGGGCTTGGACAGATGCACCCCCACCACCGTGACCGGGGTGCCCTCGACGTCGAGCACCGCCCGCACCAGCCGCTGGAAGCGGAAGGGCCACATCGGCAGCACCTCGCCGGAGACGATCGGATGCCGCGACAGGATGGCGAGGTCGCAATTGGCGGTCTCCGCGCAGCCCACCCGGTGCGGCAACGCCGCCGCGATGTCCTCGAGATAGGGTTCGATCCCCGGCGTCTCCATGATCACGGCCACGTCCGGCGCCAGCGCCGCGATGTGCCGGGCGGCCTCCTCGGCGCGGGCATTGCTGGTCAGCACGTTGTAGCTCAGCACGCTCAATTCGCGCAGCGGCGCCTCCGCCACGGCGCGCCGGCGCTGCTGCTCGGCGACGAGCTGCGCCCCCTCGGCCAGCGAGGCCAGCGTCACCAGCAGCAGAAGAAGGCCGCGCCAGCGCGCCCCGGCCAGCGCCAACAGCGCCGACAGGCCGATGCCGCCCAGCGCGATGTGGAAGCGCAGGCTCTGCAGCAGCATCTCCCCGGGCAGCCCGGGCGAGAAGGAGATGAGCAGGTAGACGACCGCCGTCAGCCCGCCCAGCGCCAGCAGCCCCCCGCGAAACTCGGCCCGGCTCAGCATGGCATTCCCCCTGGCGCCCGCGGCATTGCATCTGCGCCCTCCGCCGCGGCGGCGGCACGAAGGCATGACGGAACAGACAGATAGAGCAGTTCCGCGATTCGGGGAAAAGCCGGCGGCCCGTCTCCGGCGCGGGAAACGCCGAACTGCGGATTACGGGCTTCGGACTGCCAACTCGGAGTCGCAAGATGCTCCGCGCCGCCCTCGGGCCTGACCCGAGGGCCGGCTGCCACGGGCACGACTTCGGCGGCACGAAAAACGGCCCTCGGGTGAGCCCGAGGGCGGCATCGCGAAGGAAGGCGGCGGGGGAAACCCCAGGACTCCCGCCGGCGCCCCGTTACCCCGCCAGCGCCCCCTGCGCCGCCGCGCCGCGCTCGATCATCACCCGGTTGAGGGCGTTGAGATAGGCGCGGGCCGAGGCCACCAGCGTGTCCGGCTCGGCGGCGTTGCCCGAGGCGATGCGGCCGTTCATCTCCAGCCGCACATGCGCCGAGGCCTGCGCGTCGGTGCCGCCGGTCACCCCGTCCACCGCGTAGAGCACCAGGTGCGGGTTCTGCCCCGCCGCCTGCTTGATGGCGTTGAAGATGGCGTCGACCGAGCCGGTGCCCTCGTAGGAGACGCTGGTTTCCACCCCGTCTATGGTCAGCGTCAGGTTGCATTTGTGCACCCCGCCGGTCTTGGAGACCACCTCCATGTCCACCAGCTTGATGCGGTCGCCCACCGAGCCCACCTCGTCGTCCACCAGCGCGATGATGTCGGCGTCGTAGACGTGCTTCTTGCGGTCGGCCAGGTCCTTGAAGCGCACGAAGGCTTCCTGGAAGGCGTTGTCGCCCAGCTCGTACCCCAGCTCGCGCAGCTTGTCCTTGAAGGCGGCGCGGCCCGAATGTTTGCCCATGACCAGCGTGGTTTCCTTGATGCCGACGCTGGCCGGGGTCATGATCTCGTAGGTCTCGGCGTTCTTCAGCATGCCGTCCTGGTGGATGCCGCTTTCATGCGCGAAGGCGTTCTTGCCCACGATGGCCTTGTTGTATTGCACCGGGAAGTTCGAGGCCGCCGAGACGATCTTGCTGGCCCGCGCCAGGTGCGTGCTCTCGATCTCGGTGTAGTAGGGCATGGCGTCGCCGCGCGTGCGCAGCGCCATCACCACCTCTTCCAGCGCCGCATTGCCGGCCCGCTCGCCGAGCCCGTTGACGGTGCATTCGATCTGCCGCGCCCCGCCGGCGACGCCCGCCAGCGAATTGGCCACCGCCATGCCCAGGTCGTCGTGGCAATGCACCGAGAAGATGGCCTTGTCGGCGCCCGGCACCCCCTCGATGATCTCCTTGAACATGCGGAAATGCTCTTCCGGCACCGCATAGCCCACCGTGTCGGGCAGGTTGATGGTGGTGGCGCCGGCCTTGATGGCGGTGTCCACGCAGCGCTTCAGGAACTCCATCGGCGTGCGCGTCGCGTCCATCGCCGACCATTCCACGTCGTCGATCAGGTTGCGCGCCTGCGCCACGGTGCGGGCGATGATCTCGATCACCTCGTCCTCGGTCTTCTTCATCTGGTGCGCCAGATGGATGGGCGAGGTGGACACGAAGGTGTGGATGCGGCCCTGCCGCGCATGGCGCACCGCCTCGCCGGCCCGGTCGATATCGGCGGTGATGGCGCGGGCCAGCCCCGCCACCTTGGCGCGCTTGACGTGCTTGGCCACCGCCACCACCGCCTCGAAATCGCCCACCGAGGCGATGGGGAACCCGGCCTCGATGATGTCGACGCCCATCTCGTCCAGCGCGTCGGCGACCTGGAGCTTCTCCTCCAGCGTCATGGTGGCGCCGGGCGATTGCTCGCCGTCGCGCAGGGTGGTGTCGAAGATGTAGACGCGTTCTTTGTTGGAATTGCTGGCGGTCGTGGACATTTTGGCTCTTTCCTATCGGCCCCGAGGCAATGGCTCGCTGGACCGGACATGGTCGATGTTCGGCTTGTTGGCGCGCTCCCCTGACGACCCGCTCGCTGGTGCCGAGCTGCCGGTGATCAGGGGCTGATAAGAAGGAGGAGAAGCGCGGGCAGCAGCAACAGGCCGGCCGCGATCGCCAGCCGGGTCCTCAGGACCTGGCTCCGGGCGACGGCAATGGCTCTGGCGCGGCGGCGCTGCATGGAAAGACGCTCTGATACGCTGTCTGTCTAAAAACAATGCGCCAATCCGCGCCCCGTTGCAAGTCCGACGCGCTGACCTCGGGGCATTTTTCTCTCCCCGGGTCATCCCTTCCCCCACCTCTCCCCTCGGGGGAGAGGTCGGCGCGCAGCGCCTGGTGAGGGCGCCTTCCGGCAAGCGCCGGGGCCGGCAAGGACCGTCCTGTCCCTCAGTCCCCCAGCTCCAGCACCCCCTCGCCCACCACCACGGCATGGCCGCCGATGGCGCCGTGGGTCAGCGCGTCGGCCTCCTTGCGGAATTGCAGCCCGATCCGGCAGGGCCGGCCCATCTCGAGCCCCTGGCGCAGCACCCGGTCGAACTGCCCGTTCGCCATTTCCTGCTCGGCCAGAAGCCCGATCAGCGCCGCCGCGGCCGCGCCGGTGCCGGGATCCTCGCCCACGCCCATGCCGAACATGCGCGCGGCGATGTCGTTGTCCTCTTCCTCCGGCGTCAGCGTGAACACATAGGCCGAGTGGTGATCGTGGGGAAACACCTTGTCCCAGAGCCCGCGATGCACCGAGACGCGCCGCAGCACCCCGGCATCGCGCACCGGCACCAGGTGGAAGGTCACGCCCGCCGAGAACGCCGCCGGCTTGAACACGTCGCAGCCGATCTCCTCGACCTCGATCCCGAGCGCCTGCGCCAGGCCCAGCCGGTCCGGCAGGTCGGCGATGCGCGCCGGCAGGCGCGGCAGGGTGAAGCGGGCTTCCCCGGTGCGCCGGCCGAGGCGCTCGAACAGCGCCGTCACCAGCCCCACCTTCTCCTCGATCCTGAGCGCCGTGGCCTTGCTCCGCAGCCCCAGCACCACCGCCGCCCCCACCGTGGGGTGCCCGGCGAAGGGCAGTTCCTGATAGGGGGTGAAGATGCGCACCGCGGCGGTGTTGCGCTCGTTCTGCGGCTTGCACAGGAACACCGTCTCGCTGAGGTTGAACTCCCGCGCGATGGCCTGCATCTCCCCGTCCAGCAGCCCGTCGGCCCGCGGCACCACGGCCAGCGGATTGCCCTCGAGCGGGGTCTGCGTGAACACGTCGAGGATCAGGTAGTCGAGCTTCACTTGTCGGTCTCCGGCAGGGCATAGTCGGCGCGCGGCCGGCCCAGATGGTCGCAGAGCGCGTCCACGGCCACGCCGTGGTCCTTGCGGCCCGGCAGCCCCGAAATGGTCAGCGCCCCGACGATCCCCGCCCCCGGCACCCGCAGCGGAAATCCGCCGCCGGCGATCACGTAGTCCGCCGGGTCGGCGCCCGCCTGCGGGCCGAACGGCACCTCGCCGCGCTCCAGCACCATGCGGTAGCTGGCCCGCTGGTAGCGGCGCACGGTGTTGATCTTGCGCCGCACCCATTCGGCATTGTCCGCCGAGGTGCCCGCCGTGGCCGAGAAGAACAGCTGCCGGTCCCAGGTGCGCACGTCCACCACCAGCGACAGCCCCTCCGCCAGCGCCCGGGCCCGGATCGCCGAGCCGATCTCGTAGGCGACCGTCTCGTCCAGCGCCGGCAGCACCAGCTCGGCCTCCTGACGCTTCACGCGGGCGATATCGTCTTCGGTGGTCATGTCCTGGTCCTGTCGCCAACGCTCCGGACCGCGGCCGGCCCGTCCATGAGCAAGGTTCTAGAATCTTTCCCGCCATTCCGAAAGCGCCGCCAGCGGCGTCGGCGCGCCGGCTGTTTGCCCCCTTGAGGGCTTCGAGCCGCCCCGCGGGGCAAATCGGTCCGGTGGAGCGATTTGAGGCTGGTTGGGGAGTCCGGACCATCAACGGCGCTGAAATCCTCGCCCAGGCGTCGAGGCAGGCGTCCCCGCCGGCGGGAATCCCCGTTTCAAGCCTCCCCCGCCGTCTCCCTGATCCCGTGCTGGGCCCGTTCGATGCGTTTCTGCTGGTCCAGCCAGGCCAGCGCGTCGGACGATTTGAACAGTTCCAGCTCCTGCTCGTCCGTCTCGGCCACCGGGGCCATGGCGAGGTCGGTATAGGCGAGCTTGCCGGGGTCGCGCTCCACCTTGAGCTGCCTGAGCCCGAAGCGGAAATAGAGCCAGGCCCAGCGCAGCAGCTTCCAGCCGGTCTCGGCGTAATATCTGGGGTAGAACAGCAGGGCCGGCTCGATGGGCAGGCCGTGCCGGCGGTTGCGCCGTACCTTGCGCCGGATCCAGCCCACTTCCAGCGGATGCACGCCCTCGATCTTCAGCGCCCCCATGAACCAGGTGGACAGCAGCAGCAGTTGCGAGGTGGAGATGCCCGCCGCCGCCGCCCGGCGGAAGATCGTCTCCACATGGTCGAGCGAATAGTACCGGCTCCAGGCATCGGCATAGACCTTCTCGAACGCCGCCCGGCTCATGCTCGCATGCGCCGTGGTCACGTGGTTGAGGTCGTACTTGTTGAGGTCCGGGTCCATCGCCACCCCGGCGCGGTGCAGCTTCTGGTGATCCTCCGATCCCGGCAGCGGCGTCAGGAAGAAGAATTCGAGGATGTCGACCGGCAGCTCGCGCTTGACCACGTCGATGTCGTGCATGATCCGCTCGGGCGTGTCGGTGGGGAAGCCGAGGATGTAGCCGGCATAGGTGATGACCCGCGCCTTCTTCCACGCCTGCAGCATGATCCGGTATTCGGTGATCTTGTTCTGCCGCTTCTTGGCGTCCTTCAGGTTTGCCGGGTTGACGTTCTCGAGCCCGATGAACACCCGGGTCACCCCGGCCCGCGCGCATTTCTCGATGAAGTTGGGAATGCGGTGGCAGAGCGTGTCCACCTGGATGATGAAGTTGAAATTGAGCCCCTCGGCCTCCCGCATGCGGATGAGCCGGTCCAGGATCGGCTCCCAGTCCTTGTTGCGGGCGAAATTGTCGTCGGTGATGAAGAAGCGGTGGACGCCCTGGCCGAGATTGAGCCGGATGATCTTCTCGATGTCGTCCGGCGAGCGCCGTCGCGACTTGCGCCCCTGCACGTTGATGATGGTGCAGAACGAGCACTGGTAGGGGCACCCCCTGCCCGCGTCGAAGCTGGTGAGGTTGTAGGCCGTGCGCGACACGTGCTCCGCCGGCATGAAGGGCACCGGCGTCTCCTCGATCCCCGGCAGCTCGGCCATGAAATCGTAGAGCGGCCGCAGCCGCCCCGCCGCCGCGTCGGCCAGCACGGTGTCGATCCGGCCCTCCAGCTCCCCCGCGAACAGCGAGATTCCCATGTCCTGGGCGGCCCTGAAGTCGGCATCCTCCCCGCCCAGCATGGAGATGACGCCCGACACGTGGAACCCGCCGATGGCCACCGGCACCCCCGCCGCCCTGAGCGGCCGGGCGATGTCGAGCGCCCGCGGAAACTGGTTGGACTGCACCCCGATCAGCATCGCCAGCGCCGCGTCGGCCCCCTGGCAGTCGGCGACGATGGCGCGCGTGTCGATGGCGGTGTTGGTCTCGTCGATGGTCTCGACCTCCACCCGCCATTCCGCCCCCGGCGCCTGCCGGTCGATCGCGTCGCGCACCAGCCCGTGCACCGAGGCCAGCGAGTTGGAGGGGATGGGCGACAGCCGCCACTGGATCACATAGCCGTCGTCGTCGTAATGCGACGGCTTGATCAGGTAGAGCCGGAGACGCTTGGTCGAAGTCAAGACACACCTCCGAAAGGCAAGGTCAGGACTGGAGCGCGGTCGGGACGGGTGCAGGCTTTTCCGGTTCGACCGCACGACAAGCAATGGCCGGAGCGCGGTCCGGATGCAACGAAGCCGGATCGGGCTCTGGGGGACGCCGGCGGCCAGACTAGCAGAAAATCCGCCCCGCGAAACCCCGGCGGGGGTGTCTGCCAAAACGAAACGGGGGCCGCGGCCCCCGTTCCTGTTCGCTTCAGTTCTTCGACTTGTCGACCAGGGCGCCCGCCTTGATCCACGGCATCATGCCGCGCAGCTTTTCGCCCACTTCCTCGATCGGATGCTCGTCGGCCAGCCGCCGCGTCGCCTTGAAGCGCGAGGCGCCGCCCTTGTATTCCTGCATCCACTCGCTGGTGAACTTGCCCGACTGGATGTCGTGCAGCACCCGCTTCATCTCGGCCTTGGTCTCGGCGGTGATGATGCGCGGCCCGGTGACGTATTCGCCCCATTCGGCGGTGTTGGAGATCGAGTAGTTCATGTTGGCGATGCCGCCCTGGTAGATCAGGTCGACGATCAGCTTCACCTCGTGCAGGCACTCGAAATAGGCCATCTCCGGGGCGTAGCCGGCTTCCACCAGCGTCTCGAAGCCGGCGCGGATCAGCTCCACCAGGCCCCCGCACAGCACCACCTGCTCGCCGAACAGGTCGGTCTCGCATTCCTCGCGGAAATTGGTCTCGATGATGCCCGAGCGGCCCCCGCCCACGCCCGAGGCATAGGCCAGCGCGATGTCGTGGGCATTGCCCGAGGCGTCGTGATGCACCGCGATCAGGCAGGGCACGCCGCCGCCCTTCTGGTATTCGCCGCGCACCGTGTGGCCCGGGCCCTTCGGCGCGATCATGATCACGTCGACGGTCTTCTTGGGCTCGATCAGGTTGAAATGCACGTTGAGCCCGTGCGCGAAGGCCAGCGCCGCGCCGTCGCGGATGTTCGGCTCGATATGCTCCTTGTAGATGTCGGCCTGCAATTCGTCGGGGGTGAGCAGCATGATGACGTCGGCCCAGGCCGAGGCCTCGGCGACGCTCAGCACCTTGAGCCCCTCGCCTTCGGCCTTCTTGGCCGAGGCCGAGCCCGGGCGCAGGCCGACCGCGACGTTGGTGACGCCCGAATCGCGCAGGTTCAGCACATGGGCGTGGCCCTGGCTGCCATAGCCGATGATGGCGACCTTCCGGGATTTGATGATGTTGAGATCGGCATCACGATCGTAATAGACGCGCATGGGTTGTCTCCCTGAACTTGTGCGATTTGGTCACGTATTGGCCTTGGCCCCGTAGAGGGCAAGGAACTGCTCCGTCGCGGTCTTCACATCGGCTTCGATGTTGGCCTCGACATTGGATTGGGTCAGGCTCTTGTCGCCGAGCAGCAGGCGGATCTGCACGTCGCGCACGACCAGGCCGAAAAAGGTGCGGTAGGCTTCCTCGCTGGAAGCGAAGCGCAGCAGGCGGGCGTCGCGCGCCGCCTCGAGGATGGGCTTGAGCCGGCGGCGGATGGCCAGCGGCCCGTTTTCGAGGACGATGGTGCCCAGGCTGTCCTTCTCCTGCGCCGCATGGGTGATGGCCGTGCGGTTGAGGGTGATGGACACCTCCCCGATGATGGTGGTCAGCAGGTCGCGCGCGAACTGCTCGAGGCTGGCGCGCAGCGCCTTGACGTTGAGATGGGTGCGGTCGACATAGGGCATGCGCACCTTGGCCGCCTGCCACTGCACCGTGGCGGTCAGCAGCCCGTCGCGGTCGCCGAACCATTTGTAGAGCGTTTCCTTGGAGCAGGAGGCCCGCCGGGCCACCGCGGTCATGGTCAGCCCGTCCCCGTTCTCGACGAGCAGATCGAGCGCCGCCGTCAGCACGGCCTGCTGGCGGGGCGTGAACGTCTCTTCGTTGACCTTGATGGCCAGGGCCACGGGCCTGATCTCCCAATCGCTGCTGCCGCGCCGAACGCTTCGGCGCCGTTCCGTTCGTTGGCGTACCGTACGGTACGGTTCGATGCAAGCGGAATCTGCGCCCCTGCCCTTACCTCCGCAGGTGCCGCGCGAAAAACGCCAGCACCGCCGCCCGCATCTCCGGCGTTTCCCGGTGGCCCACCCCCGGCGCGCCGAGGAATTCCAGCCTGCCGGGCGCCTCGGCATAGGCCGGCCGCAGCGCCTCCATGGCCCGCGCCACCGCCGCGGGCGGGGTCAGCCGGTCCGCCTCGCCCACGCAGATCAGTTGCGGCCGCGGCGCGATCAGCGCGGCGATGGCGCCCGCATCGGCCTCCCGCAGCAGTCCCGGCACGCTCAGATAGATGCCGTGGCCGTCATGCGCGCCCGTCTCGATCAGGGTGCGGAAATCGGCGAAGCAGCACAGATGCGCCACCGCCGCGATGCGCCGGTCGAGGGCGGCGAGCCAGTAGCTCAGCAGGCAGCCCATGGATATGCCGAAGGCGCCGATCCGCGCCGGGTCGACGTCCTCGCGGCCCGCGAGATAGCTCAGCGCCGCCGCATGGTCGCACAGCATCCGCCCGAACAGCGATTCCCCGTGCCACAGCAGCGCCTTGGCGGCCGCCCCCTCGCTCACCGTCGCCCGCTCGCCGAAGACCGGCATGTCGATGCACAGCGTCACATAGCCCGCCCGCGCCAGCGCCGGCCCCGGCGGGTCGAGCAGATAGTCCCGCCCGTCCAGCAGCTCCCGCGCCCCGATGGCATAGCCGCCGCCATGCGAATGCCCGTAGAGGATGGCCGGCAGCCGTCCCGCCTCATGCGCGGGGCGGGTGAGGATGCCGCGCACCTCCGTCTCGCCCAGCAGCAGGCGCAGATGCTCGACGGCATAGCCCTCCGCCGCCTCCTGCCGCCGCGACAGCAGGCGCATGGCTGGCTCCTCGAAGCCGAGCAGCTCGCGGAACCGGGACCGGGTGATGGACATGCACGCCTCCTCCGCCCGACAGCGGCGGTGCTCTGGTTCAATCCGGGCCTGGCCAACCAGCTCTGGACCAATCTGCAGATGTTTCTGGGCTCACGCTAAGGAGCGCGCCACCGGCAACCGGCCTGTCCACACCCACCGTCGCTGCCCTCGGGCTTGACCCGAGGGCCTCTCATGACGCCCATTGCAATATGGCTTGGGTCTATATCATGGCGAACCGGCGTTTCGGCACCGTCTATGTCGGCGCCACGAACAACCTGATCCGCCGGGTCTGGGAGCATAAGAACGATGTCGTCCCGAGCTTCACGCGGGAACATCAATGCCACCTGCTGGTCTGGTTCGAGAAACACCAGAACATCTATAACGCCATGCAGCGCGAGCATAACATCAAGCATTGGCAGCGGGCCTGGAAAGATGCGTTGATCGAGAAGAACAATCCCGAATGGGATGATCTCTATTTCCACATCGCCCCAGGTTGAGAATGGCCCTCGGGTCAAGCCCGAGGGCAGCCCTGTGTTTTTGGTGAGAGCACGTCCCATCAATATTCCCGGCGCTGCCCTCGGGCTTGACCCGAGGGCCTCTCCCCACCGCCATTTGACCTCCGGCAACACAGCGTTCAATCATCGGCACTTGCCGATGAAGCGCAAAGCGGGCATGTAGGGCACCATCATTGCCAGCCATTCTCCCGGCCAAGGAATCTCCATGTCCAAGCTCATGTCCCCCGCGGTCCTGCGCGACCTCACCCTGCGCAACCGCACGGTCGTGGCGCCCATGTGCCAGTATTCGGCCGTCGACGGCCTCGCCAACGACTGGCACTTCGTGCATCTGGGGCGCTTCGCCCTCGGCGGCTTCGGCCTCGTCATCGCCGAGGCCACCGGCGTCGTGCCGGAGGGCCGCATCTCCTATGCCGATCTGGGCCTGTGGAAGGACGAGCAGATCGCGCCCCTCGCCCGCATCGTCGATTTCCTCCACGCCCATGGCGCCGCGGCCGGCATCCAGCTCGCCCATGCCGGACGCAAGGCCTCGACCCCGGTGTCCTGGATCGGCCCCGAGCAGCTGGCGACCGAGCAGCAGCGCGCCGCCCTCGGCTACGAGCGCTGGCAGCCCGTGGCCCCCAGCGCCGTGCCGCACAGCCCCACGAATCCCGATTTCCAGATGCCCATCGAGCTGGACCAGGCCGGCATCCGCCGGGTGGTGGACGGCTTCGCCGCCGCCGCGCGGCGGGCCGACAAGGCCGGCTTCGACACGGTCGAGATCCACGCCGCCCACGGCTATCTGCTCAACCAGTTCCTCTCGCCCCTCGCCAACCGGCGCACCGATGCCTATGGCGGCAGCCGCGAGAACCGCATGCGGCTGGTCCTCGAGGTCACCGAGGCGGTCCGCGCCGTCTGGCCCGCCTCCAGGCCGCTGCTGGTCCGCATCTCGGCGGTGGATTGGCACCCCGAGGGCTGGACCATCGAGGACAGCGTCGTCTTGGCCCGCGCGCTCAAGGCCCGCGGCGTCGATGCCGTCGACGTGTCGAGCGGCGGCTTCGACGGCGCCCGCGTCGCCGTGGCCGCCGACTATCAGGTGCCCTTCGCCCGGGCCGTGCGCGAGGGCGCCGACATCCCCACCATGGCCGTCGGCCTGCTGGGCGATCCCGCCCGCGCCGAGGCGATCCTCGCCGATGGCGACGCCGATTTCATCGCCCTGGCCCGCGGCGCCCTCGACGACCCCAACTGGCCCCTCCACGCCCAGCGCCAGCTCGGCAGCAAGGACTACGGCCTCTGGCCCCGACAGGCGCGCCGCGTCGCCGAGCGCGACCGCGTCCTCGGCCTCCTCCCCGCCTGAGCCAACGCCCCCTGGGCAAGATTCAGCGCCCTTGATAAACTGGAACCCCAGACCTCGCCCCCAGCGCCCAAGCCCCTAACCCCATCTTAATGCCCCCTTGCTATCCATCGAACTCCCAAGGAGGGCGCGATGGACATATTGAGCCGGCATTCCCAGCCCTATGCCCGCGCCTTCGCGGCCGCGCTGCGCGCCGACTGGCCCATCTACGCCCTGGCGCTGGTCTATGTGGCCTTCGGCTATCTGCATCTCGAAAGCGTCGGACAGTCCGCCTTCGGCACCTTCGGGGCCTATGTGCGCAGCTGGTCGGTCAATTTCGGGGTGGTGGGCCCCTTCATGGTCGCCGCCCTCGGCGTCGCCCGCATCGCCTGGCGCATCGACCGGCGCAAGCGCCTCGCCTACCGGGCCATGCTGGCGCCGCGCCGGGTGGGCCGGTTCGTCGCCGGCACCGTCCTGCTGCTCACCGCCATGCTGGCCTTCACCAGCATGTTCTCCTCGGTCAAGGCCAGCTTTCCCGCCGCCCACGGCTTCCCCTTCGACGTCGCCCAGGCCGACATCGACAAGGCGATCCATTTCGGCGTCGATCCCTGGCGCCTGCTCTTCGCGGTGGCCCGCCATCCGCTGGTGCTGCGCATCGTCGAGCTCAACTACAACGTCCTCTGGTTCGTCATCTGCTACTTCACCCTCTACTGGGTGGCGACCTCGCCGCGCACCGACGGCATCCGCATCCGCTACCTGCTGACCTGGATGCTGAGCTGGATCGTGGTGGGCAACCTCATGGCCGGCACCTGGCTGTCCGCCGGCCCGGCCTATTACGGCCTCGTCACCGGCGACACCGCCCGCTTCGGCGAGCAGCTCGCCTTCCTCGCCACCACCGCCGACAGCTTCTCCTCCGCCCACAATTTCCAGGCCTATCTGTGGACGCTGCATACCTCCGGCCTGCCGGGCATCGGCTCGGGCATCTCCGCCTTCCCCTCCATGCATGTGGCCCTCATCACCATCAACGCCCTGTTCGTCGGCGAGATCTCCCGCCGCTGGGCGCTGGCCATGTGGGCCTATGTCGGCTTCGTCATCGCCAGCTCGGTCTATCTCGCCTGGCACTACGCCATCGACGGCTATGTCTCGGTCGTGGTCGTGGCGGCCATCTATTTCGGCCTGCGCCGCCTGCTGCCCGTCCTCGCCCGCCTGCGCTGGCGTCCCCTGCCCGCCCTGGCGGCCGGCAGCGGCGCCGACGCGGCACGATAAGGTCACCGGCCCAACCAAATTTCGCCGCCTTGCTGCGCCCATGCTGGCGCGGTCGGGAACCCGTCCCGATCGTGAGGCAAGGAGCTCGTCATGGATACCAAGGCCGCCATCGTCGCCCTGCTCGGCGTCTGGAGCATGGGGGTCTCCGCCGGCCAGCCCGTCATGGCCCAGGAGGCCGAGGACGTGGCCGCGCCCTCGGCGGCGGCCTCCAATCCGCTGCTCAACCGCGTCTGGGTGCAGCAGGACGACGGCTCCGGCCTGCCGGGCCGCATGCAGATCTTCCTCGCCGACGGCACGCTCGTCTCCGACAGTTGCTGGGAGACCTATCGCCTCTCCCGCTGGCAGCAGGTGTCGGACACCGAAATCGCCTGGGACGAGGACGGCGCGACCATCACCGCCGCCATCGCCTCCGTCAGCGCCGACGAGCTGGTCCTGACCCTGAAGCTGGTCGACGGCGAGGCCGAGCAGCGCTTCACGCCCGCCACGGTTCCCTATGTCTGTCCCGACATGCCCCGCTGAGCGCGAAACGTTAGCAGTCCGCTAACCAATTCGCCTTTCCTGCGCATCGGCGTGGAAGGCGGCGAGCGTTTTCCAGACGAATCCGCGACAGAATCGCAAGGAAATACAACGCGATGCTGTAGAATCGCGGCGTCTAGAGCACCACTTGCGTGCCGATCTCCACCACCCGTCCGCTGGGGATGCGGAAATATTCCGTGGCGTCGCTGGCATTGCGCGCCAGCCGGATGAACAGCCGGTCCTGCCAGAAGCGGATGGGCCCGCTCTTCTGCCCCAGCTTCAGCGACCGCCGGGACAGGAAGAAGGAGGTCGACATGATGTCGAACTTCCAGCCGAGCTTGCGCGCCAGCGTCAAGGCCTTGGGAATATTGGGATCTTCCATGAATCCGAAGGTGACGATCATGCGGAAGAACAATTCGTTGTAGGCGTCGATGGTCACCTTCTCCTCGTCCGGCACCCGCGGCGAGGCGGAGGTCCGCACGGTCAGGATCACGTTCTGCTCGTGCAGCACCTTGTAGTGCTTGATGCTGTGCAGCAGCGCCGTCGGCGCCCCCTCGATGTCGCTGGTCAGGAAGATCGCCGTTCCCGGCACGATGGTCGGCTTCTTCTTGGCCAGGTTGTTGACTAGGAACTCCAGCGGCACCTCGTCGCGCCGGGTCTTGTCGGCCAGCCGCGCCCGGCCCGTCATCCAGCTAACCATAAGCAGGGAAACGACAAATGCTATCGCCACCGGCACCCAGCCGCCCTGCACGATCTTGGCCGAGTTCACCGCGAAGAACCCTCCGTCGATGACCAGATAGACCGCGCCGAACGCCGCGACGGCCCAGCGCGACCACTTCCAGTTGCGGCGCATCACCACCAGCAGCAGCGCCAGCGTCACAAGCATGATCCCCGAAACCGCGATGCCATAGGCATGCGACAGCTCGGCCGAGCTGCCGAAGCTGACCACGAGCACGAGCACCATCACCATCAGCATGGTGTTGATCTGCGGCATGTAGATCTGCCCGCGCTGGGCGTGCGAGGTGTGCTGCACCACCATGCGCGGCAGCAGATTCAGGGCGATGGCCTGCTGCGTCAGGCTGAAGGCGCCCGAGATCACCGCCTGGCTGGCGATGACGGTCGCCATGGTCGCCAGCACCACGAACGGCCCGATGGCCCAGTCCGGATGCATCTCGAAGAACGGGCTGGCGACGTTCTCCGGCCCCACCGCGAGCACGAAGGCGCCCTGCCCGAAATAGTTGAGCAGCAGGCACGGAAAGACCAGGGCGAACCAGGCCAGCACGATGGGCCGCCGCCCGAAATGGCCGAGATCGACATAGAGCGCCTCGGCGCCGGTGACCGCCAGGAAGACGGCGCCCATCACCACGAAGGCGATATGCGCATGCGTCGCCAGGAACTCCACGGCATGCCAGGGATTCAGCGCCCAGAGCACGCCCGGATTGGCGACGATGTGGAAGAGCCCGACGCCGCCCATGACCAGGAACCAGATGGCGGTTATCGGCCCGAAGACGATGGCCACCTTCCCCGTGCCGAAGCGCTGCACGAAGAACACGCCGAGGATGATGACCAGCGTGATCGGCACCACCCAGCGGGTCATGTTGGGCGCGACGATCTCCAGCCCCTCCACCGCCGACAGCACCGAGATGGCCGGGGTGATCATCGCGTCGCCATAGAACATGGCGGCGCCGAGCACGGCGAGCGCCGTGATCCAGATCGGCGGCTTGTCGAAGGTCTTGCGGGCCAGCGCCATCAGCGACAGCGTGCCGCCTTCCCCGTTATTGTCCGCCCGGGTGACGAAGAACACGTATTTCAGCGCCACCGTGAGCGTCAGCGCCCAGACGATGAGCGACAGCAGCCCCATGACCTCGGAATCGGTGGCCGAGCCGCCCGGGCGCACCGCCATGGCCTGGCGGAAGGCGTAGATCGGGCTGGTGCCGATGTCGCCATAGACGACCCCGATGGCACCCAGCGTCAGCAGGGGCAGGTTCTGTTTTGCGTGGCTGGCCTGTTCGGTCGCTACGACACCGGCCTCCGGGCCGGGCGTGTTCGTATGCGTCATGAGCTTTTGCGGCTCTCGCTGTTTCGAGGCGGGCGCCGCTATACACCCCTGCACCGCCGCGCACAACACCCGGCAGACGCATGGCTGGTAACAACAGGGGCCGCCCTTGCGGAGCGGCCCCTGCCGGTAAACGAAGACGGAGGTCTTCGATGGGATTACTGGGCGCGGGCGGCCTTGGTGGCGTTGCCCCACCAGATGATCTGGTCGAGCAGGTCCTTGGCGGAATTGCCGATCGAGCCTTCGATGTCCGCGAGGGTCTTGGTGCCGCCGAAGCCGGGATGGACCGCGGCGAAGTCGGAGCCGCCGATATGGACGGCCGAACGGGTATTGGCCATCTGCAGCTCGATGGCGATGGAGCGGGCATGCTCGATGGCGCGGGCGCCGCCCACCGAGCCGTAGCCGACGAAGCCGATCGCCTTGCCGTTCCATTCCTTGTAGGCTTGGTCGAAGGCGTTCTTCAGCGCGCCGGTGATGGAGCGGTTGTATTCGGCCGCCACCACGATATAGGCGTCGAACTCGGCGACCTTGTTCTGCCAGCGGACGGCTTCGGCATTCTGGCTCGGGGCCCAGGCGTTGGACGCCACCTCGTCGAAGAACGGCAGGTTGAAGTCGCGCAGATCGACGATCTCCGCCGCGATCTCGGGCCGCTCATTGGCCTTTTCCAGGATCCATTTGGCGGGAATTTCACCGAAACGGGTCGGACGGGTGGAGGAGATGATGACGGCGACTTTGAGCTTGGACAACTGGCTGCCCTCCTTGGTAACAAAACGTAACTGAGGCGATATATGTGCCTACCACGAATGGCCTCAAGAAGGCACGTTTCTGTCCCCCGGCGACATAAAGGTCACAAGGTTACACGCATGTAATCGTAGGAAATATCGGGCCTTTTAGCCCGTAGGTGGCCTCGGCGCCGTTTGCGGCGCGGATCGGATGCCGCTCACTATACGCACTGTTCATTCAATGCGTATCAATGAACGCTCGGGCAAAGGCGTTCAATCCGCCAGTACGGCGACGTAGCGCCGGGTGGCTTCGGCAAAACCCATCAGCAGCGCGTCGGCGGTGAGTCCGTGCCCGATGGAGACTTCGGCGACGCCCGGTACGGCGGCCTGAAAGGCCGGCAGGTTGGCGAGGGTCAGATCGTGGCCGGCATTGACGCCGAGGCCGGCGGCATGGGCTGCCGCGGCGGTCGCCGCAAGGCTCGCCAGCTCGCGCCCGGCGCGGGCGGGATCGTCGTGGCAGGCGCCATAGGGGCCGGTGAAAAGCTCGATGCGGTCCGCGCCCGTGGCCCTGGCCGCCGCGACGCCGCGCTCCCCCGCATCGGGGTCGCAGAACAGCGAGATTCGCCGGCCGGGGCGCTTGAGGCGCTGCACCACCGAGGTCAGGAAATTGCCCTTGCCCTCGAAATCCCAGCCGTGATCGGACGTCGCCTGGGCCGGATCGTCCGGCACCAGCGTCACCTGCTGCGGCTCCACCGCTTCGATCAGCGCCAGGAAGTCCTCGCTGGGATAGCCCTCGATGTTGAACTCGGCCTGCGGATAGTCCGCCCGCAGCAGGCCCGACAGATCGAAGACGTCGCCGCGCCGGATATGCCGCTCGTCGGGGCGCGGATGCACCGTGATCCCGCCCGCGCCCGCCTCCAGCACCACCCGGGCGATGCCGGTGACGCTGGGCCAGGGCAGGTCGCGCCGGTTGCGGAGCTGGGCGACGGCATTGAGATTGACGGACAGCAGGGTCATGGGGACGGCTCGGAACAAAGGCTCTGCCCCTCCCTATACCGGATCGGGCGATCCGCCCAATCGAACCTTGTGATGAGAACGATCAGGCCGATCATCCTCTCCGGGTTTCTGCGGATTTGGTGCGAAGCCGCGCCGAACCTCGGGGTCATTCCCGCGCAAGCGGGAACCCCCGTTGGCGATACCGGCAAAGGAAACAGGGGCTCCCGCTTGCGCGGGAATGACCCGGTGGACTTCAGGACATCCGGGCAGGATCTTCAAATCCTCCCGGACCCCGGATCCCGGTCACATGCCCTCGGGACCGCGCGCGATGGCGGCAAGGCCGGTGCGGACCACCTCGACCAGCCCCAGGGGCATCATCAGGTTGATGAAGCTGTCGATCTTGCCCGGCTTGCCGGTGACCTCGAAGACGAAACTTTCCACCGTCGCGTCCACGATTTGGGCGCGGAAGGCATCCGCCAGCCGCAGGGTCTCGGCGCGATGCTCGCCCGAGCCGCGCACCTTGATCAGGGCCAGCTCCCGCTCCAGCGAGGCGCCCTCGGCGGTGAGGTCGTGCACGCGGTGCACCGGCACCAGACGCTCGAGCTGGAGCTTGATCTGCACCAGCACCTTGGGCGTGGCGATGACCACGACGGTGATGCGGCTAAGTCGCTTGTCGTGTTCGGTCTCGCTGACGGTCAGGCTCTCGATGTTGTAGCCGCGGGCCGAGAACAGGCCCACGACGCGGGCGAGGATGCCCGGCTCGTTGTCGACCAGCACGGAGAGGGTATGGCGCTCGGTCTGCTGGGTCTCCTGGGTCAGGAAATAGGCCGAGCCGGTGGGCTGCAGATGTGCGTTCATGGTGTTGTCCTCGCAACGGCCCTCAGACCAGTTGCCGTCCCTTCTCGTCGATGATGGAGCCGATATTGGCGGTATCGGGCAGGATGATCTCGTTGTGCGGCTTGCCCGAGGGGATCATGGGCAGGCAGTTCTCGTCCTTTTCCACGATCACGTCGAACAGCACCGGCCCGTCATGGTCGAGCATCTCGGCAATGGCGGCGTCGAGCTCGGCCGGGTTCTCGCAACGGATGCCCTTGCCGCCGTAAGCCTCTGCCAATTTGACGAAATCGGGCAGCGATTCCGAATAGGAATGGGCATAGCGGGACCCATGCAGCAGGTCCTGCCACTGGCGGACCATGCCCATGCGCTCGTTGTTGAGGATGAAGATCTTGACCGGCAGCCGGTACTGCACCGCCGTCGAGAGCTCCTGCATGGTCATCTGCACCGAGGCTTCCCCGGCGATGTCGATCACCAGGGCATCGGGATGGGCCACCTGCACGCCGACGGCGGCGGGCAGGCCGTAACCCATGGTGCCCAGCCCGCCCGAGGTCATCCAGTGGTTCGGCTTGTCGAAATGGAAGTGCTGCGCCGCCCACATCTGGTGCTGGCCGACCTCGGTGGTGATGAACACCTCCCTGGACTGCTTCCTCGTCGCCTCGTAGAGCCGCTGGATCGCCCATTGCGGCTTGATGACGGTGTCGGAGTTCTTGAAGTTGAGCGAGCCGACGGCGCGCCACTTGTCGATCTGCTTCCACCAGGGGCCGATGGCCTCGGTGCGCGGCTGGTTGGTCCGGCTGCGCCAGATGCGGATCATCTCCTCGAGCACGCGCCCGCAATCGCCGATGATCGGCACATGGACCTGCACCACCTTGTTGATCGAGGACGGGTCGATATCGACATGGATCTTCTTGCTGTTGGGCGAGAAGGCGTCGATGCGGCCGGTGATGCGGTCGTCGAACCGCGCGCCGATATTGATCATCACGTCGCAGTCGTGCATCGCCATATTGGCTTCGTAGGTGCCGTGCATGCCCAGCATGCCCATCCATTGCGGATTGGAGGCGGGGAAGGCGCCGAGGCCCATGAGTGTCGAGGTCACCGGAAAGCCGGTGAGCTCGGCCAGCTCGCGCAGGTGCTCGGACGCTTCCGGCCCGGCATTGATGACGCCGCCGCCGGTATAGAAGATCGGCCGCTCCGCCTTGAGCATCAGGTCCACGGCCGCCTCGATGGCCTTCAGGTCCCCGTCCAGCTGCGGACGATAGGATTGATGCCGCAGCGTTTCGGCGTCGGGCTTGAAATATTCGCCCACCGCGAACTGGACGTCCTTGGGGATGTCGATGACGACCGGGCCGGGGCGGCCGGTGGTGGCGATCAGGAAGGCCTCGTGCAGGATGCGCGGCAGGTCGTCGACGGATTTGACCAGGTAGTTGTGCTTGGTGCAGCTGCGGGTGATGCCGACCGTGTCGCATTCCTGGAAGGCGTCGGTGCCGATCAGCGTGGTCGGCACCTGGGCGGTGATGCAGACCAGGGGGATCGAATCCATCAGCGCGTCGGTCAGCCCGGTGACCGCATTGGTGGCGCCGGGACCCGAGGTGACCAGCACCACGCCGGGCTTGCCGGTGGAGCGGGCATAGCCTTCGGCCATGTGCGTGGCGCCCTGCTCGTGCCGCACCAGGATGTGCTTGACGAAATCCTGCTGGAACATGGCGTCGTAGATCGGCAGCGCCGCCCCGCCCGGATAGCCGAAGATATGTTCGACCCCCTGGTCGGTGAGCGCCTGGATCACCATTTCTGCGCCGGTCATTTTCTCGGCCATTGTCGAGCCTTTCCTAGTCTTTCGCCCCTGCCGGGGTCTTGTCCGTCACCTGCCGCCTCTCCCGCGCGGCGGAAAAAAGGCAATAAAAAAGGCCCCGTTCGGGACCTGTCTTGGCGCACCAGCCATCGCGCGGGGTTCTACCCCACGTTGCCGATGCGCCTGCCTACTACGAGAATGAGTGCCCGCACGGGACCGCTCCGAAATTTCCGATGGCGCATTGATAGGTGCATTGCCAGCGTGGTGTCAAGCCGCCCGGTCCGATCCTCGCCCAGGGGCGCCGCCGCGATTTGAGGTGGCGCAGGCAGGCCGAAGCGGAGTAACAGCTAGCGATCCCATAACCCGGCCGAATGACCAAGAACCCGCTCGACACCGACCTACAGCGCATTTCCGGCATCGACGCCGTCACCCGCGAGCTGTCGCGCAAGTTCGCGGCGCCCGCGCTGGCGGTGGCGTTCCTGCTGTCCATGGCTGTCTGGGCGGCCTTTTCCACGGCGCTGCAGGCGCCGCTGATCGAGATACCGATCGCCGCCGCCATGGCCGGCTACATGGCCATCAACATCGGCGCCAACGACGTCGCCAACAATATGGGCCCGGTGGTCGGGGCGCGCGCCCTGTCGATGGCCGGGGCCCTGGCCGTCGCTGCCGTCTTCGAGGCCTCCGGCGCCCTGCTGGCGGGCGAGAAGGTGGTCCAGACCATCGCCCGGGACCTGCTGGCCAGCGCGCCGGTGGACAGCGCCGACTTCATCCGGGCGATGCTGGCGGCCCTGCTGGCCGGGGCGGCCTGGGTCAATCTGGCGACCTATATACGGGCGCCGGTCTCCACCACCCACGCCATCGTCGGCGGCGTGGTGGGGGCCGGGATCGCGGCGGGCGGTCTGGGCCTCGTATCCTGGCCGGTCATCGCCACCATCGCCGTCACCTGGATCGTCTCGCCCATCATGGGCGGGTGCTTCGCGGCGCTGTTCCTCTACATCTCGCGCCGCACCGTCACCGAACGGCTCGACAAGCTGGCCGCCGCGCGGGTCTGGGTGCCGATATTCGTCGCGGCCATGACCGGCACCTTCGCGCTCTACTTCGTCACCGAGGCCATCGGCGGGCAATGGCCGGCGCCGTTCTGGCTGATCGTGTGCATCGGCCCGGCCAGCGCCCTGGTCGGCTGGGTGGTGGCCATGCCCTGGATCCGCAGCCAGTCCCTGCGTCTGGAGAACCGCAAGAAGCAGGTGGCGACGCTGTTCCGCCTGCCGCTGATCGTCTCGGCCGCCTTCTTCTCGTTCGGCCATGGCGCCAACGACGTCGCCAATGCCGTGGGGCCGCTGGCGGCCATCGTCGCCACGCTGGGCCGGGAGAGCGCCTCCGAATTGGGGCCCCTGCCCTTCTGGGTCCTCGCCATCGGCGCCTTCGGCATCGCCCTGGGGCTCGCCCTGTTCGGCCCGCGCCTGGTGCGTACCGTCGGCGACCAGATCACGCGCCTCAACGAGATCCGCGCCTCCTGCGCGGCCCTGGCCTCGGCCATCACCGTGCTGCTCGCCTCGGCCCTGGGCCTGCCGGTGTCGTCCACCCATGTGGCCGTGGGCGCGCTGTTCGGCCTCGGCTTCCTGCGCGAGGCGCTGTCGCGCCGCGACATGCGCTGGAGCGCCGTTCCGCAGAATTCCCGCTATGTCGACCCGTCCCGTCTCAACGACACGCCCGAGGCGGCCCTTGCCGGCGCCCGCGAGCTCGATCGCCGCCGGCTGGTGCGGCGCCGGCACGTCTATTCGATCCTCGCGGCATGGGTGGTGACGCTGCCGGCCGCTGCCATCCTGGGCGCGCTGGCGTTCTTCGCGCTGTCGCTCGTCAGATTCTAGCAGCGGTCGCGACGCGGGCCTGCAGCAGGGTGACCAGGCGCCCCAGCGCCGGATCGACCAGCAGGCGGCGGGCCTCGCGCACGGTCGCCCAATGGCGCAGGCGCTCGCCCTGCTCCCTCCACTCGCTCAGCTGCTGGGTGACCCGCAACGGATAGAGCTCGACGTCGATCGCCGTGATTCCGTCCGGGCCGCCGGTGGACCGATACGTCCCCAGCAGCCCGGGGTCGATCGTGCCGAGCACCCCTGCCTCCTCCAGCGCTTCCTTGGCCGCGCTGTCCCATGCGGTCATGTCGGGCTCGATGGCGCCCTTGGGAAAAATCCACTTGCCGGTGCGGCGCGAGGTGACCAGCAGCACCGCCATGCGGCCATCGACGACCGCATAGGGCAAGGCGCCCGATTGCCTGAGCGCGCCGGGACTGTCGACCCGGGGACTCCAGTTTCGGAGGAATTCGCGCAGCATCTTCTGCTCCTGCGATGACCCTGGACGGGGTTGTCGCATATCGGCATCGCGGGAGTCGAGAGCGGGAAAAGGAAGGGGCCCCGCGGGGCCCCTTCAGTCGTCGATCAGCTCACCAGCGCCAGGTTGGTCGCCGAGACCTTGCCGTCGCGGCCGGTCTGGAGCTCGAAGGTCACCTTGTCGCCTTCGTAGAGGCCCTGCAGGCCCGAGCGCTGCACGGCGGAGATGTGGACGAAAGCGTCCTTTTCGCCATTGTCGGGCGAAATGAAGCCATAGCCCTTGGTGGTGTTGAAGAATTTCACGGTGCCCGTGATGGAAGACATGACTGATCCTCTAGTCTCTGTGCTGCCGCCGGAGCGGCGATAGGGTTTGTCCAGCCGAAAGCCCGGCCCGACGATTCAACGATTCACGAGATCAGGAGGTAGCCAAGTTCCCGGACATTGCCGGTCGTTCAGATAGCGCAAGACAAGTGACACGTGTAATCGAATTATCGTCGGCGGCGATGACATTTTCAAGGCGTGGCGATCGACAAAAAAGAACACCCGGTCAAGGCGTTGCCATGGCCGGGTGTCTGGCGCCTGGGGGCGCGAACCGCAGGGGGCGCTGCGGATGGGGGACCGGGTTAGCCGCGCGGGCAGGTGTCGATGTAGCGCGTGCCGTCCGGACGCTGATAGACGCAGCGGTCGTTGCTGCCCTGCACGCGGCCGATCAGGTCACCCGCAGCAGCGCCGACAACCGCGCCGATACCGGCACCGACCGCCGTGCCGACAATGTTGCCGCCCGTTGCGCTGGCGCCGACGATGGCGCCGCCGATGCCACCGACCGTGGCACCCTGCTGGGTGGTCGTGCAGGCAGCCAGGGACAGGACCGTGGCGACGATGATCAGAACCTTGTGCATGAATTCCTCCAACGAGATGCTCGCTCACCCAAATGCACCAGCCGGCTAAAGGTTCCGATCCGGTTTGATGCGTATTGATTCAATCCGCCCGGGTCCGGATCGCGAACGCCGAGAGCGCCACGCCGAGCCAGCCGAGAATCATCAGGCCGCCCCCGAGCGGCGCCGCCCCGGCAAACGCCCCCTGCCCCAGCCATTCGCGCAGCGCCAGATCGCCGCCGAACACCAGCGTGCCGGCCCCCAGGACCAGCCCTGCCCAGAGCAGCGGCCTCGCCCGCGCGGCCAGCCCGATCGCCAGCAGCGCCGGGCCATGGGCCAGGAAAATGGCGGCGATGGCCGCCAGGTTGCGCGATTCCGGGCCATGCGAGGCCGCGGCGGCCGCCGCCACGCCGGCGGCGCCGATCAGTCCCGCGCAGACCACGATGAGCCGACCCGGCATGTTCACCTCCTGCGACTGCCGGCTTTTCCCGCACGCCGGATTGCAATAGAGCATGGGCGCGAGAGTGGGACAGGACAATGAGTGAGAAAGTCGCGCCGACCGGTTCGGCGCCAGCCGGCCAACCCGTCATGGGGGGCTGGATGGAAGAGTTGCGGGCAACCTTTGCGCTGGCCTGGCCGCTGGTGATCGCGCAATTGGCGCAGAACGCGCTGCACACCACCGACGTGATTCTGCTCGGCTGGCTCGGCCCCGACTATCTGGCCGCGGGCACCCTGGCTACCACCTTCTTCATGCCCTTCCTGCTGTTCGGCGTCGGCGTGGTCGGGGCGGTCGCGCCTCTGGTGGCGCAGGCGCGCGGCGCCCGCGACATCAAGGCCATCCGCCGCATCGTCCGCCAGGGCTTCTGGGTCGCCATCGTCATGTCGGCGGCGCTCCTGCCGCTGGTGCTACAGATCCGCCCCGTCTACCACCTGCTGGGCCAGGATCCCCGGGCCACGGACATGGCCAACGAATTCGTCCGGATCGTCGCCTGGTCGCTGTTCCCCGCCCTCGGCATCATCGCCCTGCGCTCGCTCCTCTCGGCCTTCGACGCCACGCGGGCCGTGCTGGTCATCACCGTCATGGGCGTGGTGGTGAACGCCCTCGTCGCCTATGCCCTGATCTTCGGCAATTTCGGCCTGCCGCGGCTGGAGCTGCGCGGCGCGGCCATCGCCACGCTGACGACCAACATCATCATGTTCCTCGTCATGCTGGCCTATGTGGTCCGCCATCGCCGCTTCGGCCGCTTCCACATCCTCATGCGCTTCTGGACGCCGGATTGGGGGCATTTCCGCGCCATCTTCCGCATCGGCATGCCCATCGCGCTGACCGTGGTCGCCGAGGTGGGCATGTTCACCGCCGCGGCCCTGCTGATGGGCCGGCTCGGCACCAACGAGGTCGCCGCCCACGCCATCGCGCTGCAATGCGCCTCCATGGCCTTCATGGTGCCGCTGGGCCTCGGCATCGCCGCCACCGTCCGGGTCGGCGTGGCCTATGGCCGCCGCGACGCCGAAGGCATCCGCAAGGCCGGCTGGATGTCCTTCATGCTGGGCACCGGCTTCATGACCCTGTCCTGCGCCGCCTTCCTGCTCTTCGGCCGGCCCATCGTCGGCATCTTTCTCGATCCCTCGGTGGAGGCCAATGCCGAGGCGCTGGTGCTGGCCGTGTCCTATCTCGCCATCGCCGGCATCTTCCAGCTCGCCGATGGCGCGCAGGTCTCCGCGGCCCATGCGCTGCGCGGNCTGAGCGACACCAANATCCCCATGGTGCTGGCGATCGTCGGCTACTGGATGGTNGGGCTGCCCACCAGCTATGTGCTGGGCTTCGTGTTCGGCTGGCGNGGCGTCGGCATCTGGACCGGCCTCGCCGTGGGGCTGACCTTCGTCGCCATCGTNCTGGGCGTGCGCTTCGCGCTGCGCGAGCGGCTGGGNCTGCTCCAAAATATCGGGATCGGGCGNGGCTAGAGCGGCGCCCCGCCCAGCCCCAGCCGGGGCCAGTCGCCCATGCGGTTGCGGAACCAGGTCCGCTGCCGCTTGGCATATTGATGCGTGGCGATGGTCGCCAGGGTTATGGCCTCCTCGCGGCTGTGCACCCCGTCGAGCCAGTCGGAAATCTCCCTCACCCCGATGGCCTTCATCGCCGGCAGGGACGGATCGAGATCGAGGGCGCGCAGCGCCTCCACTTCCTCCACGGCACCCGAGGCGAACATGGCCTCGAAGCGCCGCGCGATGCGCTCGCGCAGCACGTCCCGGTCGGGGGAGAGGACGTAGCGCTCGACCGCCCAGCCCTCCAACAGGCCCGGCTGCTGCGCCTGCTGGAAGCCGGACAGCGGCCGGCCGGTGGCGCGCTTGACGGCAATGGCCCGCGTCACCCGCTGCGGATCGGCCACCTTGAGGCGGCGGGCGGTCTCCGGGTCCTCGGCGGCCAACAGCGCCATGCGCCGCGGCTCGTCCAGCGCTTGAATCTCTTGTTGAACTTCAAGCGTGAGCGCCGTGGAAATCTCCGGCACATCGGCGAATCCGTTTGTCAGCGCGTCGAAGTAAAGCCCTGTGCCGCCGACGAAAATCAGCTCCCGCTCCGGCTCGATGCCCAAAAGCAGATCCTCGACTGCCCGCACCCATTGCCCGGTCGAGAACCGCTGCGCGGCCGGGACCGTGCCGTAGAGACGGTGCTCGGCCGATGCCTCGTCCTCGGGGCCCGGCCGGGCGGTGACGACGCGCAGCGTGTCGTAGACCTGCATGGCGTCGGCATTGACGACGATGCCGCCGCGCTCCCGGGCGCGGGCGAGCGCCAGCGCCGACTTGCCGCTGGCAGTCGGACCCGCTATCAGGACCGCGCGCCTCTGGCCCGTCACCGTCCGCCTCCGAAAGTTCCTGCCGTCATGCCGGTCCTCAGCCTCATCGCCAACCCCGCCGATCCCGAACTGGATACCGCCCTGGCCGCCGCCGTGGTGCGCCAGACGGGCGGGGAGATCAACTGGCTCAACCCCGGCGTCGCCTGCGACATCATCGAGCCCACCGCGCCGCAAGCCCTTGACATTGCACGCGATATCATCGGCGGCAAGGCCGTTGACGCCAATGTGGTGCCGACCGGGGGGCGGCGCAAGCTGCTGCTGGTGGCCGACATGGATTCCACCATGATCGAGCAGGAATGCATCGATGAGCTGGCGGCGGCGCTGGAGCTCAAGCCGCAGGTGGCCGAGATCACCGACCGGGCCATGCGGGGCGAATTGGATTTCGCCCAGGCGCTGGACACGCGGGTGGCCCTGCTCAAGGGGCTAGAGCGTTCAATTATCGAGGAAATCCGCCGCGAGGCCATCACGCTGGCGCCGGGCGGACGGGCGCTGGTGCAGACCATGAAGGCCTATGGCGCCTATACGTCGCTGGTCTCGGGGGGCTTCACCTTCTTCGCCGACTATTTCGCCAGGCGGATCGGCTTCGACGAGGCCATCGCCAACGTGCTGGAGTTCGACGGCGACCGGCTGACCGGCACGGTGGCCAAGCCCATCGTCGACAAAAACACCAAGCGCGACAGGCTGTTGGCCCTGGCGGCCGAGCGGAATCTGGACCTGTCCCTCACCCTGGCGGTGGGCGACGGGGCCAACGATCTCGACATGCTCGCAGTGGCCGGATTCGGAGTGGCGCTGCACGCCAAGCCGGCCGTGGCCGCCGCCGCCGGCATTCGCATCGACCATGGCGATCTGACAGCACTTCTCTACCTCCAGGGCTATTCCGAGGACGATTTCGTGCGCTGAAGGCGCCGAAAAGTCACGCGAGGGGGCCCATTCGCCAGCACACTGCTATCGTTTCGCCCGACCGTCCGCCGCCGTGCCGACCGCCCATGCGAAAGGGCCGGCGCGGATGAACGCGCCGGCCCTTTCCGATGCCGATATGGGTGCGGGCCTTACGGGCTCGCGGGCGGGGTCTCGCCCTCGACCGGCGCCGCCGTCCCGTCCTCGACCGGTTCCGGGATCTCGGTGCCGAGGGTGGGCGCGAGCTCGGAACCGTCGTCGAGCGTGACGCTGGGCGGCACGGCCTCCTCGATGCCGAGGCCGTCCAGGGCCGGCTCGTCGCCCGAGGTCGAGGGCGTCTCGATCACCTGGGGGGTGATGGGGGTCGAGAAGCTGGTGCTGGGCGCCGGCAATTCGCCGTTGGAGCCGAAATAGCGGAAGAACTCGCTTTCGGGCGATAGCACCATGGTGGTGCCCGAATTCACCAGCGCGGCGCGATAGGCCTCCATCGAGCGGTAGAACTCGAAGAACTCCGGATCCTGCCCATAGGCGGCGGCATAGAGCCGGTTCCGCTCGGCATCGCCCTGACCGCGGATGATCTCGGCATCGCGGGTCGCGGCGGCCACGATCTCCACCGCCTGGCGCTCGGCGATGGCGCGCAGGCTCTGCGCCTGCTCCTGGCCGCGGGCGCGCAGCAGCGCCGCCTCGGCGAGACGCTCGGCGCGCATGCGCTCGAAGGTCCGCTCGGACACCTCGCGGGCGAGGTCGGTGCGCAGGATGCGCACGTCCACGATCTGGATGCCGAGCTCGGCCATGTCCGGACGGATGAGGTCGCGGGCTTCCAGCATCATCTGCGGACGCTGCTCGGAAAGCGCGGCGTTGAACTCGCGCAGACCGTAGACCTGGCGCAGCGCGGCATCGAAGCGGGTGGCGATACGATCCTGCGCCACCGACAGCTGGCCCAAGGCCCGCTCGCGGAACAGGCGCGGATCGACGATGCGGTAGGTGAGGAAGGCGTCCACCTCGTAGAAGGCGCCGCCGGAGACCTGCACGGTCATGTCGGAGATGTCCTGGCGCAGCAGGCGATCCTCGATGATCTGCACGGTATCGACGATGTCGGTGGGAATCTTGAAGTAGAGGCCCGGCTCCTGGCGGATGTCGGTGATCTGGCCGAAGCGCATGACGATGGCCTGCTCGCGCTCGTTGACCACGTAGATGGACGAGAACAGCACGTAGAGGCCGGCCACGATGATGGCGCCGATGATGAAGAGACGATTGCTCATTGGCTCAGTTCCCCGTCACGGTGCCGGCATTCGAGCGGTTGCGCAGCTCGGGCAAGGGCAGGTAGGGCACCACTCCGGACCCCGAACCGCCCTCGATCAGCACCTTCTCGGAGCTGCTCAGCACCTCCTCCATGGTCTCCAGGAACAGGCGCTTGCGGGTCACGTCGGGCGCGTTGACATATTCGGCGTAGACGGCGTTGAAGCGCTCCGCCTCACCGGTGGCTTCCTGCACCACGCGGTTGGCATAGGCGGCCGCCTCCTCGCGCAGGGCCGCGGCCTGGCCGCGGGCGTCACCCAGCAGGGTGTTGGCGTAGGAACGGGCTTCCTCCTGCAGGCGATCCTCGTCCTGCTCGGCGCGCTGCACCTCGTTGAACGCATCGGCCACCTCGGACGGCGGGGCGGCATTCTCGATGGAAATCTGGCTGACGCGCACGCCCATGCCGTAGGAATCGAGGATGTTCTGGGTGATCTGCTGCACCTCGATGGAGATGCCGGCACGGTCGTCGCGGAAGATGTCCTGGGCCGGACGGCGGCCCACCACCTCGCGCATGGCGCTTTCGGCGGCGTTGCGGACCATGTCCTCCGGATCGCGGACGTTGAAGAGATATTCGAGCGGATTGGCCACCGACCACAGGACGGCGAAGCGCACGTCCACGATGTTCTGGTCGCCCGAGAGCATCAGGCCGTCATCGGCATTGGCGCGCGAGCCGGAGCCGGTGGCGGTGCCGATGGAGGTCTGGTTCTCGGAGATGTTGACCTTCTCGACCGTCTCGATCGGCCAGAGATGGAAATGCAGGCCCGGCATGGACAGCTCTTCCTTGGGCTTGCCCAGGCGCAGCTCGACGCCGACTTCCTGCGGGTTGACGGTGTAGATGGAATTGAGGCCCCAGAAGGCGACCAGGGCGATGACGCCCCCGATCAACACCCAGCGTCCGCCGGGCACCCCGCCCCGGAACTGGTCGCGTCCGCGATTGAGGATGTCTTCGAGATTGGGAGTGTTGCCGGACGGCCGTCGCGGGCCGCCGCCTCCACCGGGCGCCTGCCCCCAGGGGCCGCCATTGTTGCGGCCGCCTCCGCCTCCATTGTTCTCCCAAGGCATCGCTTTCCTTCCGGTTCTCCTGAGAAATCGTTGCGCCCATATATAGGCAAGCGGCGCGCCCGATCAATGCGCGGAGCCATAGCAGGCAGCATGTCGCAGGCTAAAAGAGAGTTGCTTGTCCACCAGACGTATCAGTCTCGCGGGCCACCGCCTCAATCATAAGATGCCACTCATCTATCTTATTGAGAACTTCTGGACTATTTGGCATGAATTCATCTTTTGACCTCACTCTATGCTCAAATTTACGCCGGACATAATGTGTTATACGGAAAGAGTAGTCGTCATGATCTCCAGCGGGATATTCTGTTTCCTCTCGCGTACGCCACTCTGAGATAGGGAAATCATAGTCAAACTTTGCATCACCGTTGATTGGCCCTGTATTAACTTCAGTTAGCCAGAATTGATTGATATATTTATGAAATTCCTTGAAAATAACCTCGCCGCCGATCACAAAAAATTCAGGCTGTAGCGCACAGATTGTATGGACATCCGCAATAAGAAGAGCAGTCTCTGGATTCCGTGCCCATCGAACATTTTCGTAATCTTCGAATCCCTGTCGGGTAAGGACAATATTAAGTCTATTAGGTAGCGGTCTACCAAGAGACTCAAAAGTCTTTCGTCCCATTATTACCGCGTGCCCTGCAGTGCGTCGTTTGAAGTGCTGAAGGTCAGTGCGCAAATGCCAAGGCAGTTCATTATCCACACCGATAATGTGGTCAGGGTAGCTTCTGGCGACGATTGATGTGGCCGCCGGCATCTTGACGCGAGGTGGGGTGGGCATTGCGTACCTGGTAGAACGAAAAGTGCGAGCTTCATTGCAGACCCTACACAGGGTCACAAGGCACAATAAGCCGCTAATTCCTACTAAGTGCCTCCAGCGCCTCCCCGTCCACGCGCACCTTGGTCCATTCGTCCTGCATCACCCCGCCCTGGCTCCTGTAGAACTCGATGGAGGGCTCGTTCCAGTCGAGCACCCACCATTCGAGGCGCCCCAGCCCCTCGCGCACGCAGCGCCGGGCCAGGTGGACCAGCAGCGCCTTGCCGATGCCCTTGCCGCGCAGCCCGGGATCGACGAACAGGTCCTCGAGCCAGATGCCGTGGCGGCCCTGGAAGGTGGAATAGGTGTAGAACCACAGCGCGAACCCCGCCGGCCGGCCCTCCCACTCGGCGATCTCGCAGAACACCTTCGGGGCGGGGCCGAACAGGTCGCGGGCGATGTCGGCCTCGCTTGCCCGGGCCTCGTGCGCCAGCTTCTCGTATTCGGCCAAGGCGCGGATGAAATCGACGATGAGCCGGGAATCGGCGGGGGTTGCGGGGCGGATGGCGAGGGGTGGAGTCATGGGGGTGTCCATGGGGGTCGGGGGTGTTGGGCCTGTGGCTGCGGTTCTAGGGCGTTTCACGCCTCAACGGAACCAGCAGGTTCAGCGCCCTCGAGGACCCCGAACCCCCACCCTCGATCCAGCCATTCGCCTAGCGCTCATGGCCTTCTCCCCCTCGAATCGCTCCACTGGAGCGATTTGCCCTTCGGGACGGCTCGAAGCCCCGCAAGGGAAGAAGGGAGACGATGAACATGGGCGTCTCGGTCTTTCGCCTTTCCGCCTAGCGGGGTGCCCTTGGCGGCTTGGCGCCAGACAGCACCCCGCTCGACAAAGCGGGATCGAGGACAGGTGGCGCTGCCGCTCACTCGAAGCCGTCGTGCCGCTCCAGGATGAGGATGTCGAGCTCCTGCCGGGGCCAGTAGTTCTCCTTGACCATCTCGAAGGTGGTGGGGCCGATCCTGGTGACGCCGTCGCCGCAGAAGGAGACGAGGTTGTCGGGGCTGCCCTTGTCGACCACCAGGCGGAACTTCTCGATGCCGCCGCCGGCCCAGTTGCCGCCGGTGGTGAGGATGTAGGAAATCCAGCTCTCGAAGAAGGGCGCCGACCAGGGCTCGTCGGGATTGGCGAGGGTCTTGCGCACGGCGGCGACGAAGGCGTCGTCGGTGCAGTATTTCCGCCGGTATTCGGCGGCCGGATCGTAGCCCTCGTAGGGCTCGCCGAGGAAGGCGACGCCGGTGGTGCCGCCGACGCTGGGCTTGTAGCGGTGCTCGACCGTCACCGTCTCGCCGGCCGGGAAGGTGGCTTCCCAGGTATAGGTCGCCCGATAGGTCCAGGCGGGCCAGTGATGCATCTCCCAGCCCTCGCCGGCGTCGAACTCGTCCGGCACCACCATGCCGAGACGCAGCAGGGTGCGGATCGTCTCCGCGTCCAGCGCGTCGGTGGCGTCGATCGCCTCCTGGCTGATCGGCACGATGGGCAGGCCGAGCTGGCGCACCAGCTTGGTGCGGTCCACCCCGGCCGCATAGGCGTATTCGTGCAGGGTGGCCGCGACCGGCTCGCCGTTGAAGGTGGTCTCGAACTCGAACAGATTGTCGGCCGGCCCGGTGGGGAAGGCGACGGGCGAGAAATGGTCGGGCTCGATGTCGGGCATGGGGAAGGCGACGAGGATGTCGTGATCCTCGGTGCCGTCGTTGCGGAAGGTGTAGACCACCCGGATCTCGTCCCTGGAGATGAACAGCTCCTCGCTGGCCATGGCGATCTCGCCATGGGTGACGAACTCCAGCCCGCCCGTGGTCAGCACCGCCGCCGTGTCGTTGGCCAGGACGGGCATGGCGATCATGCCTGCGAGAAACACCAGACCGGCTGCGCGCATGGGTCCCCTCCCTCTTCGATTGCAGACGCCGGAAAGTTCTAGAGCAGTTGCCGCCGTTCCGGAAGCGGGGCGGTCATACCGACACCTCGGCCTTGATGTGCGGGTGGGGATCGTAGCCCTCGAAGGAAAAATCCTCGAAGACGAAATCCTCGAGCCGCCTGCGCTCGGGATTGACGACGAGGCGCGGCAGGGGACGCGGCGCGCGGGTCAGCTGCAGCCGGGCCTGCTCGAAATGGTTGGCATAAAGGTGCACGTCGCCGAAGGAGTGGACGAAATCGCCCGGCTCCAGCCCGGTGACCTGCGCCACCATGTGGGTGAGCAGGGCATAGGAGGCGATGTTGAACGGCACGCCGAGGAAGGTGTCGGCGGAGCGCTGATAGAGCTGGCAGCTCAGCCGGCCGTCGGCGACGTAGAACTGGAACAGGCAATGGCAGGGCGGCAGGGCCATCTCGTCCACCTCGGCCGGGTTCCAGGCCGTGACGATGTGGCGGCGCGAATCCGGCTTCGTGCGGATCGATTCGACCACATTGGCGAGCTGGTCGATATGGCGCCCGTCCGGCGCCGGCCAGCTGCGCCACTGCGAGCCGTAGACCGGCCCGAGATCGCCGTTCTCGTCGGCCCATTCGTCCCAGATCCTGACGCCCCGCTCCTGCAGCCAGCGCACATTGGTCTCGCCGCGGATGAACCACAGCAGCTCGTAGACGATGGACTTGACATGCAGCTTCTTGGTGGTGAGCAGGGGAAAGCCCTGCGAGAGATCGAAGCGCATCTGGTAGCCGAACAGGCTGCGCGTGCCGGTGCCGGTGCGGTCGGCCTTGTCGGTGCCGCGCTCGAGAATGTCGGAGAGGAGCTGGAGATAGGGCTGCATGGCGCAAGTCTAGGGCGATTCGGGCCCGGATGACGCCCCCGCGCGCGGGCTTGTCCACGGAACGCAGGGACCGGCGGGCGTGGTAAGCAAATACCGCATGCCGTCCTGACGTGACGTGGCAGCAGCGGTGCCGTAACCATGGGGCGTTCCACTCGAAGGAGGCAAGCCATGAGCCCCGTTCTCCGCCCGCTGCGCAAGCGCGAGACCATGCCGGATTTCGTCCGCGAGGCGCTGGAGGCGCGCGGCCTGCGGGCGCAATACGACGCCCGCCCGCCCTATCAGCGCAACGACTACCTGCTGTGGATCAACGGTGCCAGGCAGGAGGCGACCAAGCGCAAGCGGCTCGCCCAGATGCTGGAGGAGCTGGAGGCCGGCGGCGTCTACATGAAGATGCGCTGGAACGGCCGGCCCGGCGCCGGCTAGGGTTTCCCGGCCGCGCTCCAGCACCAGCCTTCCCGCCGGCCGCGCCACTCATGGGCCAGGCCCTCGGCGACGAGGACGGCGCCGAGGGAGCGGCCGTCGCGCTCGACGATGCGCAGCTTGCGGCCGTACTGGTCGGCGTCGCGGTCGATGCGGACCGGCGAGAATGCCCCGGCGCTGAGCAGCTCGGCCAGCCGCTGCGCCGCCTGCCGGCCCAGGGCCGCCTCGGCGGCGCATTGCGGC
>Ga0065721_10049394_pt1 | contig 35347 bp, 30 predicted proteins | sample Mesricmetagenome_FD_59108 | JGI IMG/M metagenome (GOLD analysis project Ga0065721, IMG submission 59108) | Mesophilic microbial community from rice straw/compost enrichment Sample: eDNA_1 v2 (version 2) | ecosystem: Engineered > Solid waste > Grass > Composting > Bioreactor | place: USA: Davis... | reverse complement strand
GGCCGGCGCCGTCCAGCATAGGATCGGCGGCCGAGCGGATGGCGTCCGCCAGGGGCAGCAACCCGGCGGCGACCAGAATCCGATCCAGTCCCTTGTCCCGGAAGCTGACCGAGAAGGCCTTGAGGCTGATCGAGGGCAGGTCGCTCAGTTCCGGGTCGGCTCCCTCGTCGAACTCGGCCAGTCTTGCCTCCGTGAAGGGCTGCATCCGGGCCGAGAGCCTGAAGGTGGCGTCGAAGGCGCCTTGCATCTGCTGCTGGAAATCGAGGGAGAGCTGCCCCTGCGCCAGATCGAAACGAACGGCCGTGCTGCCTGCAAGGGGATCCAGCGCCGACAGTGCGGCGCCCATTTCCCCGGGCAGCAAGCCGGCCAATGGCAGGTGCAGCCCCTCGAGGCTGACCTCGCCACGGATCTCGGCCGAAGCGATAGCCTGGTAGATCCGCACGACAGTCTCCAGCCGGTTGCTGGAAGCGGGCAACGGCTCCGGAAGCCGGCCGGAAATGCGGGCCCCTGCCCTGTCAAAGCGCAGGATGGGGCCGCCATCGGCGCGCGCTGCCAGAAGGCCTTCGACCTCAAGCCCAAGACCGTCCAGTTCGCCAAACTCTCCAGCCAGCAGCTCTTCGGGCAGATTGGCAAGCAGGCGTCGCATGCCGAGACTGTCGCCGGCGGGCGTGGTGACCGCGACGTCCCTCAGCGAGAACGCGAAAAGCCCGTTCCCAGCCGGCCCCAGAGCGAGCGCTCCTGCGGACAGGCGCTCACCGCCACCCAGAGCGCCGCGGATCATTTCAACCCATGGATCGCGCAGTTCGACGCTGGCAGTCAGGGGCGCCGTGCCATCCTTGCCGAGATACCAGGCAAGGGCCGTCACCGAAACTGAAAGTGCAGATGCCCCCGATCGCGCGTCCGGGGTGAGCAGCAGCACATCCTCGCCACTCAGCACCGGGCCAGAGGCGCCTGTCCGCAGCCAGGCAGCCTCGATGTCGAGACGAAGACCGTCGTCGCTTTCGATCAGGACGCGCCCGAGATATTCGCTGCCGTCATCGGTCACCGAAACCGGGTCGTGCATGACCCTGATCCCGGCCGGAACTCTGTCGACCAGCTCCGTGGTGAGCGGGCCGGCGACAGAAGCAGAGTTCAGGACGCACAGAATGCCTAGAATTCGCACAAACCGGAAAATCTTCAAATTCCTCAAGCTTACCAGGGGGTACGGAAAATAAGTCCACCATCCTGACGGGGACCGCTGCCTCCGAGGAGGTCGGCATTGGGATTATCAATCGAGAAATAATCGTTGCCCAATTCCACACGGACAGGAGGATCGAGCTCAACCACCGGAGCATCATCGACCATGCCCTGGTTGGCCGACCAGGTGCCCACGCCGCTGATGCCACGATGCGACAGCGGAGCGGGCGGCCAGTTGGGCCCCGAAGGCTCCAGCAGCTCCTGCTCCTGGGCAAAGGTGAACAGCTGGGCTGCAATGCGTGCGGCCATGGTGCCGCCGGTGGCGCCGCTGCCGATCGGACGGTTGTCGTCCCGGCCAAGCCATACTCCGATTACCACCCCGTCGGTGAAGCCGACGAACCAGGCATCCCTGTGCGACTGGGAGGTCCCGGTTTTTCCGGCGACCGGCACATCCACTCCCTTGAAGGCGACCGACGCGGTACCGCGAACAATGACGCCCCGCAGCATGGCCTGCATGTCAGCAATCGCCTGTTCCGAGGCGAGAGGCAGGTGTGCCCGCGTCGAGCCGGACCGACGCCAGGAGATCCGTCCGCCTTCGACGGCGGAAACAACATGTGGCGTTACCGCGTAGCCCCCATTGGCGATCGCCGCGTATCCGGCCGTCAGCCGCACAAGGCTTGTCTCCGAAGTGCCGAGAACGGCAGAGGGATGCTGCCGCATTTCACCAGCGGGATAGACGCCGGCAGCCTCGGCCATGCGGGCGAAGGCGTCGATACCAACCTGTTGACCCAGTCGCGCAGCCGCAAGGTTGGAGCTCTGCTCGAGCGCAGCGTAGAGGGGCATGGCTCCGGAGTGGTCGCGATCATAGTTCACCGGGCGCCAGACCGATCCGTCGCTCAGGGTGATGCTGATCGGGGAATCCAGCACCATCTCGTCAGCGGGCATGCCGGCATCAAGTGCTGCCAGCCACAGGAATGGCTTCACCGATGAACCGAGCTGGCGCTGCGCCCAGGCGCGGTCGAAGCGGGTCATGCTGGGGTCGAAGCCGCCTGCCGTCGCAAGGATGCGCCCATCCCGGGCATCCATCACCACCACGGCCGCCTGCACTCCGGGAGGCGTCTGGTCGATCAGCGTCTCGCCTTCCGCAGCCACTGCGATCACGCTGCCAACCGGGTAGCTGTGCTTCATTTCCCGTTCGCTGCCGTCGGAAAGCGACACCGCGTCGTGGGCCGTGACGATGCCCACCTGCCACACTGCGGAAGGACCCGGAAGCAGCGACCGGGCGTCGGTCCAGTCATCCGGCGTCAGCCCGTCCGACAGGTCGACCCGACCAGCAGGCTCGGACTGGAAGGTGGCGCGCATGTAGCTGGGCAGGACGCCATCAACCAGCTCCTGCCATTCCGGCTCGATTGTGGTGGAGATCACCACGTCCTCGACCGGCCCGCTTCCGGAGCGCGAAGCAGCATCTGGCGGCCAGTCGCGCGCCGCAGCGCTTGCGGGCCAGCTGAAGTTCTCTGTCGGCGGCAACACTTCGACGACCTCGAGCGGGAAGGCGATCTCCTCTTCGGCCTGCTGGCTGGTGATGGCGCCGGTTTCCGCCATGCGGCGCAAGACATAGTCGCGACGGGCGGTTGCCCGCTCGGGGTTGCGCCTGGGATCGAGCACCGAGGGAGACTGAACCACGCCGGCAATGAAAGCGACCTCGCCGATCCGCAGCTCCGACCAGGGCTTTCCGAACCAGGCCTGCGCTGCTGCGCTGAAGCCATGGGCGCCGCGGCCGAAATAGACGGTTTCGAGATAGATGCCGAGCAGGGTCCGCCGATCAAGATTGGCTCCGACGCGAAGCGCGGTGACGGCTTCGACCATCTTGCGGGACAGGCTGCGCTCCGGCGTCAGCAGCGCGTTCTTGACCGTCTGCTGGACAATGGTCGATGCGCCCTGGATGCGGCCGCCGCGCACTTGCGACACGAGGGCACGCAAGGTCGCCACGGGATCGACGCCGGGGTGCTCGTAGAAGGCCTCGTCTTCCGAGGCGATGATCGCCTTGATCAGCAATTCAGGCGCCTGCCAGTGGGACAATGCCCCTTCCCCGGGCCGCCCGAGGCGACCGGCCGCGGTGCCGTCGACATACTGGACAAGGCCAGAGCGCGGCGGCTCGGGTGCGCGCAGCGGCTGGTCCGGAAGGTCCAGAGGACCCAGTGGCCCCGCCACGGTTGTCGCCATGATGGCGCCAGCGATGCGCGCGAGCGCGTAAATCCCGATGTCTGTGTTCAAGATCCGGTCCGCCGAGATGGCTGCAGCGCGTGCACGGTCGCGTCGCGCTCGTAGAGAACGAAGAGTGCAGCGCGAGCGATGAGACTGACGCCCTTGTCGATGTTCAACGCCTCGATGTCGCGGAGCATGCGTTCGGGAATGTTCACGGTCATGCGGGCCTTGGCAGCAGGATCATAGGCCGCAGCGCGGCGAAGTCCTTCCCCGCGCGCAATACCGGCCACGGCCGGCAATTGCTCGACGTCCGCCTTGAGCAGGCGCACCAGCTCGCCCATCACCGACCGCAAGGCGGCACTGAGCCCGGACCGATGCCGGGAGCGGGTACGCTCATAGACCTGCTGCGGCACAAGAACCGTCACAGGCCATGATTGCTGAGTTGCGGCGCCGTTGGCCATTGCCGGCTTCCCGGGGGTTGAAGTTTGCGAATTACTATTTCCTTTCGACGGCAGGAACGCAAATCCGCCTGTGGAAAGCACCCGGCGCCTATCCTGCGAAAACAGCAGAATCGTTGCAATTCAAGCTTGTGACGACCGTAACTTGAACCGTCACATCAGCGTAACGCCGAATTTGCGAGCAAAATCAAGGAATAAGATGTGTGAATATGTATATGTTTCAGGTGTTACGAGATATATATATATTCATGCACACACACTCGCGCACATGCATCCGGGCTTTTCGGGTGGGCGGGGGATTTCTGTTTCCCACATAGATACATTTTTCTGGGAGCGTAACGCCGTAACAGCGTAACACCAGAGAGAATGCTGTGTGCTCTCAAGGACTTAGGCTGTTACAGGGGCTGGAACAGCGGGCGGTTTTTGGGGCTTTGAGGCGTAACAAAAGCGGCTCCGTCGCCGATTTTGCGAAAAACCCAGCTTGCAATTTGCTCCCCTGCCGCGTTTTATGCGCCCACACCCCTGTTGGAGCAGGCACATGACTCAGTCTTCCGCGCCGTCGCTTGGCGGCAGTGGGCGCACCGCCGGTGCGAAAAACGTTATTTGGAACGACGATCGCAGGCAGCGGTTGGAAGAATTGTGGCAGCGTGGGCTCTCGGCCTATGAGATTGCCGCCATCCTCTCGGACTCGATGGTCAAGATTTCCGAGAATGCCGTCCAGGTTCAGGCTTCGCGCATGAGCCTGTCGGCGCGTTTCAAGAGCGACACGCCTGATGCCGTCAACGGTCCCGCTGCGATGCGGCGGTGCATGCGCTGCACCCGGCTCTTCATGTCCGAGGGCAAGCACAACCGGATCTGCGATCCCTGCAAGTCCAGCGAGGACTGGAACGATGACAGCCCGTTCTTCCTGATTGCCTCGCCCCGCAGTGCGCGAAAAAGGGACGATCAGTGACCACCATGGCAAGGCGGAAGGAACGGCCCGGCAGGCTCCAGGATAATCCGCAGTGGCGGAGCTTCGTCGCAGAGGTCCTGGCGCGCTCGGACCTGCGCTATGTCATGCAGACCCAGGCGGGTGTGGTTTTTCCCCCGACCAGCCGCAAGGATGGCGACAAGGTCCTGTGTCCGTTCCACAAGGAAAAGACCCCGAGCTGCAACGTTCGCAGCAATCTGGGCACCTATCACTGCTTTGGTGGCTGCGGCGCCGAAGGCGACGCGATCCAGTTCCTGCGCGACTGGCACGGCATCGGCTTCGTTCCTGCCGTCATCATGGCCGCGGGTCTCGCCGGCGTGCCGGTTCCCGACGAGTTCGAGAACCTGGCGAGCGGAGCTCCCCCGGTTTCGGCGCCTCCGGCCGAACGGACCGGGTTCCGCGTCGAAGAAACTGCCGCGCCGAGCCACGAATTCATCCTGCCTCCATCTGATGCGCCCATTCCCCAGGCGGGATGGCTGAGCGTCTGGAACCCGTCTAAGCGGGAGCCGATGAAGATGAAGGTCAGTCACGTCTACGAGTATCGCGACGGCTTCGGCACTCTGCAGGGCCTCGTCGTCCGCTCCGAATACCAGGGCGGCAAGACCTTCTCTCCCCTGACCTGGGCAGATCCCGACCTCGAAGAGGATCTCGGCATCGATGCGGCCAGCTGGGTCGCTCGCGGCTATCCCTCCGGGGGCAAGCGAGCCATCTATCGTCTCGAGCATCTGGGCGAGATGGTTCGGGATGGCAGCCTTCGCGGCATTCTCTTCGTGGAGGGCGAGAAATGCGCCGATGCCGGTGCCCTCCTGCTTCAGCCCCATGGCTGGGCAGTGCTCAGCCCGCAGGGTGGCCAGAATGCGATCGAGGCCATGGACTGGGCTGCCTTCGAGGCAGTCCTGCGCGACGCCGAATTGCCGGCAAACCTGCCGGTCGTGGCCTGGCCGGATGCAGATGCCGTGCTCCATCTGCGCAATGGCTCCATTCGCGATCGGCAGAAGATCTTCGTCGAGGGCATTCTGCAAGGCGTCGAAGCCCATCGCTGCGACCATCAGCTGGCGCTGACCAGCGTAGCCCCGCCGGAAGGCAAGACCGATGGCTGGGATATCGCCGATGCGATCGAGGAAGACGGCTGGGATGATGCCCGCCTGCTCGACTGGATCCTGCCTGCTGCAACCGAGGGCGCAGAAGCCGGCGCGGCCGACGAATTCGGCATCCTTGAAGACACTGTCGACGGCATCGCCACATCAGAAGCCCAGGCCATTCCCGAGAACATCCCGGCTCAGCCCCTGCCGCCCCCGCCGGAGGACGAGCTGGATGCCGGCGACGGTCTCGGTGGCGGCAATGATGATCATGATCTCGAGGACGGGCCCACCCCGATCGGGAATTTCTGCCGCGCCCTCGGCTATGACCGGGACTACTACTACTTCCTGCCCCGCCGGAAGGGGCAGATCGTGGCGCTTTCGCACCGCGGGCTTTCCCCGCAGGCGCTGCTCACCCTGGCGCCGCGGGATGCCTGGCTGCAGGCCTTCGGTCAGGTCAACACCCGCAATGAGCGGCGTGTGGACTGGGAACGCGCCTATGACTTCCTGATCAACGCCTGTCACGACATGGGCGTGTGGAGCACCCGCAACGAGGCCCGTGCCGGCGCCCGCATGGACAGCGGCCGCGTCGTGTTCAACTCCGGGCAGGATCTGTGGATCGAAGGATCCGGAAGCGAGCCGCTTTCCGATATCGAGGTGGAGTCGCTGCCCGGATCACGGCTGGTCTACACCGTCGGGACCGATGTCGGCCGTCCGGACGTCATCAATGCCTATGGGGCGGGCTCGCCCGAGATCGTCAAGCTCAAGGAAATCGTTCACGCCATCAACTGGCGAAGCGAAAATGCGACCCTCTACGCGCTCAGCTTCCTTGGCTGGCTGGCGATCGCACCGATCTGCGGCGCACTGACCTGGCGTCCCATGCTCTGGCTCGACGGGCCGCGGGGCGCGGGCAAGAGCTGGATCATCGAGAATATCGTGGCCAAGGTTCTGGGGGACTATGCCTATTGGGTGAAGTCCAACTCGACCGAATCCGGCCTGCGCAATGAACTGAACGCCTCGACCCTGCCGATCCTGTTCGATGAGGCCGAAGGCGAGGAGAGCGCCGATCGTCAGCGCATGGACGCCATCCTGAAGCTCGCCCGCCACGCTGCCACTCCCGGGGACTCCATGGTGCTGCAGGGAACATCTGGCGGCGGCAGTACCCGCGGCTTCGCCATCCAGACCACGATCCTGTTCTCCTCGATCACCCCGCAGCTGCGCCATTCCGCCGACCGGTCGCGCTTCGCCCAGCTCAGTCTCGCCGGTGGACTGGTCAACGAGGAATTCGAACGCAAGCTGGTCCTGCCGGCCGAGGAATTGTTTGCAGCCAGGGACTTCCGCTTCCGCTTTGTGGGCCGCATGCTCACGCTGGCTTCGAAGATGGAAGAGACCAAGGACCTCTTCGTCAAGGCGCTAACCCATAACAGCCGCGTGGAGCGGCGTACCGCCGACGTCTATGGCACCCTGCTGGCGGGCGCGTTCCTGCTGACCGAAGAAGCCGAGCTCGAGACCTGGGAATCCGCGGACAACTGGCTGTCCAGCCAGGGCGTGAAGAAGCTGATCACCGACCACGGCGAAGCCATCAGCGAGGATAAGGATCACGACCGCATGATGTCCACCCTGCTCGCCTACCAGCTCAATGTCGGCACCGGGGCAGGCAATGTCCGCACCCGCGTCGGTATCCTCATCAACATCGCCTTCGGCGGTGACTACGACGATGGCACCATTTCGCCGGAGCTTGCGATGCGGGAGCTCGCGGCCATGGGTATCCGGGTCCACACCGAGGAAGGCCAGCTGGCCGGACGGCAGTTCCCGCCTGGCGTGTTCTTCCACAAGGACTTCCAGCCCATCCGCGAAGCGCTGCGCGATACGCCTTACGCGTCGAACTATGAGGCAACCCTTCGCCAGATCGACGGCGCCGTGCCCACTTCGGTGGTCCGCTTCCCGGGCATCGGTACCGCCCGGACAATCTTCATTCCTGTGGATGGGGTGCTGCGGGGCTTCGCCGACGGACACGATGGTGATCTAAGGTCTGCGAAAAGCTAGATTTGGACAATCATGACTCGATCTGCTCGATACGGTTCACAGGAAGCAGCCCTGCTGCGGCATGAGACCTACGCACATGGCTTCCGTCGCATGGTGACAGCGCTCACCGTGCTGACGGCCGTCTGCGCGATCAGTGTCGGCGTGACGGTCTACGCGGTTATGAACAAGCCCGAGCCGCGCTACTTCGCCACTCGCGCCGAGGGCGGGATCCTGCCCCTCACGCCGGTGTCGGAGCCGATCCTGACCACCAGCGAAGTGACCAACTTCGCGGTCAAGGCGGTGACCCGTGCGCTTACCCTGGACTTCGCCAACTACCGCCAGGACCTGGCGGATGCGCAGCGTTTCTTCGACCAGCCCGAGGGCTGGGAGAACTATCTGCGGGCGCTCGAAACCTCGACCATGCTGAAATACGTGATCAACCGCCGGCTGATCTCGAGCGCGGTCGCCAACGGCGCCACCATCATCAATACCGGTCTCGACGCGCGCGGTCGCTACAGCTGGACGGTGCAGGTTCCTCTCACCGTCACCTATCAGTCCTCCAGCGAGCGCAGCGCGTCCAACCTCCTTGCCGAGGTGGTGATCAGCCGGGTTCCCACCCATGTGGCGGCCGATGCGGTCGCCATTTCCCGAATTGTGGTTCAGTCAGGCAGGCTCGCAAACTGATGCGCCGATATGCGATTTTTCTGATTAGTAGCGTTTTTGCGGCTTCTCCTGCTGTTTCGCAGCAGCTACAAACCCCTTACGTCGCCCAGCCGCCGATGTCGGCTACTGGCGGCGCCAATGTCGTGGATGCACCGGTCCTGCCGGGCGCGCCCTCTGCTCCAACACAGGCCACGACATCGGCAGCGGGGTTGCCTCAGGCAACTGGGGCAACCCCTTCCCAGATTCCTCCCGCCGCCCAGCAGCCGGCAGTTGCGCAGGAAGCGGCCCTCGCCGATCCCGCAGCAGTTCCTGCCGGCGTCAATCCCCAGGTCCTGGTGCCGCTCGCCGACAATGCCGGCATCCCGCAGTTCGTCGATGATGGCGTTGCCGGGTTCGGCCTTGAGGCGATCCCGCCGCTCACCGACAATCATGGCACCAATGCTGCCCGGAACAAGGGCTTCAACGATGCCGTCGAGACGCTGTTTCCGATGACCCCGGAAATGCTGCGGCGCTTCAACGAAATCTACGACCAGAGCCAGGAAGCCATCCTGTCGCGCCCCGAGCCGCGCGCGGTCGTGGGGTCCGGACTGGTTTCGCTTGAGCCGGGGGCTCCGCCGCCGGCGCTCAAGGTCGTTCCCGGCATCGCTTCGGTGCTGGGCTTTTATGACGCAACCGGCAAGCCCTGGCCGGTCACCCAGTATGTCGTTGGCGACGGTGGCGCCTTCCAGATCATCCAGCTCGGTGCAGGCTCGAACAGCCTGACGGTCACTCCGCTGACCCGTGTCGGCTGGACCAATCTGGTGGTGGTCCTTGAAGATCAGGCCACTCCGGTGGTGCTCAAGGTGCATGTCGGAGCCGATACCGCTCACTATCGCCATGACATCCAGGTTCTGGCCATGGGGCCCAATGCCGAGCCGGTCATGGCCGCCAACGAGGATCTCGGTCCGCGTGCGGGCGACGCCGTGCTGCTGGCCGCCCTGACTGGCGTGGATCTGCCGCCCGATGCGCGCCCGGTGGGTATCACCGGCGCCAGTGCATCCGCCTGGATAACCGGCGGTGACCTCTATGTCCGCTCTCGCACGCCGCTGATCTCGCCGAGCTGGACCGCTTCCATGGCCGGCCCTGACGGTGTCCGTGTCTACCGCCTTTCCCCTTCCCCGGTGCTGCTGTTCTCCAATGACGGGCAGATCGTGCGCGCCACTGCGGAGCTTCCCTGATGAGCGCTGATCAAGACAATCGCCCCGTGGTCGATACCGAGGATCTCGAGCAGGAAGCTGTGGTCGAGACGCCCCGGCGCAAGCGCTTCGAGTTCAACCCCACCATCCGCTGGCTGCTGATCTTCGGCGGTTTGGTGCTGGTCGTGGTTGGTGTTGCAGCGTACACCACCAGCCGCAGCATTCCGGCCTCCCGGATGTCGAACGCTCCGGCGCTCGACAACACTCCGGGTGGTTCCGCGCAGGCGCAGAGCCCCGCCTATCAGCAGGCGCTCGAGCAGTCGAACGACACCAACGCCGCCCAGGCGCTGCAGACGAATTCCACTTTCGTGGCGACGCCGGAAGGCCTGCTGGCACCGGTGGAGCCGGTGGCAACGGATGATCCCGAACCCTTCACCGTTCAGCCGGTCGTGCGCGAGCGTCCCACGGTTGCGGCCCTGCCCGCTCCGGTGATCCCGCGCGCTCCGCAGCCGGTCGTTGTTGCGCCCCCGCCCCCGGCCGCGGATCCCGAACCTGTCGCTGCCAAGCCGCAGCAGCCGGTCGAAAATCCCTATACGCGTCGCATCCTGCAGCAGATGACCCAGGTGGCAAACGCCTGGAAGGCGCCGAGCTCGAACACCGTCAAGTTCGACATGCCAAGCGAGCAGACGGCCCCTGTCGCGGCCGAAGGCGGTTCGGAAACCGGCGCCGGCGCTGCGGCCGGCGAGATCAAGCCGACAATCGTCGTTGCGCCGGGCACCATCCTCTACGGCGAGACCCTCACCACCACGACGTCCGACAATCGTGCTCCGGTGGTTGTCGAGATCACCACCGGTGAGCTCAAGGGCGCGCGCCTGGTTGGCGGCTTCGAGGTCGCCCAGGGCTCCGAGCGCATGGTGATCAGCTTCAATTCGCTGACGCTTCCTGATGGCGAGACCCTGCAGACGGCTGCCTTTGCCGTCGACGGGCGTTCGGCCGAGGCCGCGGTCGCCAGCGATGTCGACCAGCGTTACCTGCAGCGCTACGGGCCGATTTTCGCTGCTGCCTTCGTCGGTGGGTTCGGATCCAGTCAGGGTCGTAGTGGCGCCACGGTCACCGAGGACGGGATCGCCTATAGCGCCGCCTCGATGCAGCAGAGCGCTTTTGCCGGGCTTGGCGCTGCCGCCAACGCAATTGCCGGTGACCTCGCTTCCAACGCCCCCAAGGGCCCCAAGATCACCCTTCAGGCCGGCTGGCCGGTCGGGATCCTTTTCGTCGCTCCTGCAGCGCGCTGATTGGAAAACTAGATGTCTGACGATTCGAAGCTCAAAGATCAAAGCGACGAGAACAACCCGCCCTTCCGCATCATCGGCGAACTGGCGGTGCATCCTACATTCGAGGCGGTTCGCAAGAGCCTGACGCCGGTCAGCACCGAACACGCCGTCAAGGTGCTCGAAGAGATCGGTGGCAGCTTCGCCGATATCGACGTCGATGACGTGGACTTCGAAGCGCTCGATCCCCATCCGCTCGAGCCCATGGTCGCCCCGCTGTCAGGCGTTGAACCGGCAATGCACCAGGAAGTGGTGGCCGGCGAGCTCGACGAGGTCGACTTCCTCGCCCAGGTGGGCGAGCGCCTTGCCACGCCCGAAGAGGTCGAGGACGATCCCGGATTCGAAGAGGTTTCCTTCGACACCATCGTGGCCGAGCAGCCGCCCGAAGCCGATCTGTCGGAAGAGGGTGGAGAAGCGGAAGACCTCGTTCAGCCGGTCGAGGCTCTGACGACGGAAGAACCCGCCCTGCCCGAGACGGAGCTGGCCGATATCGAGACGGTCAGCCTTGAGCCCGAACAGGAGCTCGCCGAGGTCGATCTCGACAACGAAGTTGATCTGCCTGTTGCAACCGGGGACACCGACCCGCTCGAGGCGATCGAGCTCGACGACGGCGATATTCAGCCGATCGACCTCGGAGATACCGCCGAGCGTTCGCAGCTCGACCTGCCGGCCGAGGATGAGGTGGCCGAAGTGCAGTCCGAGCCGGTCGACTTCGGTGATACCGAACTGCCGACCGTCGCCACCGACATCGAGGTACCGGACTTCGGTGACGCGCCGGATGAAGTTGATGCCGACACGGCCTCCGGATCCACGCCCGAGACCTACAGCCTGCCTGAGCCCAGCCCGTTCCAGCAGGATTTCGGCCTCGACCTCGACGCCGAGGTCGCTGACGACAATCCGCTTGCGGCCGCTTTCGGCGACGATGCCGGTACCGACCTGCCGTCGCTGGAGGACCTGGACAGCAGCAGTGGCGACGCGCTCGCCGACGGCGGAATGTTCCTGCCTGATCAGCAGAGCGAGCCTGAACTCGTCAACTTCGACGATGTCCTCGAGCCGGTTGATGCCGCCGGGGATGACACTGGCGACCACTATGCGGAGCCTGAAGAAGTCGAGCTGACGGACGAGGACCTCGGGTTTGAGCCGGTCGCCTCTGAAGTTGCGGCGAACGATCTGCCGGAGCTTTCCCTCGAGGACGACGAGAGCATCGACGGCGTCGAGCAGCTCACCATGCCCGAGGCTGAAGAGCCGCAGGCGTTCGAGGCGCTCGAAAGCGAGCGCTTCGCCATTCCTGCTCGCCATGCAGCGGCCGCGGAAGTGGAGTTGCATGACGACCAGGGCGCAGCAGATGCTGAACCCGTCGCAGAAACTGCCGATGAGACGGTGGCCGACGAACCGGTGCAGCCCGAGCAAACTCGCCGGCGCAGGACCCGTAATCGCGAAAAAACGCGAAAAACCGGAAAATCGGGCAAAAAGAAGCTGCTGCTTATCCCCGCTGCCGCGGCTGTCGTAATTGCCGGCGGCCTGGGCGCTGCCTACTACGCCGGATACGGTCCGATGCTCCAGCAGATCCCTGGCGTCGACCGGATCGCGGCTTTGCTGCCTTCCGGTACGGGGCCGGTGATCACCATCACCAGCAGCGAGCCGGTACCAGTACAGGCTCCGCTTCCCGCGTCGGTTCCGTCCGAACCGGGTGATGCGGACCTGCCGTTTGGTGCAGCTCCTTCTCCGGATCCGGTTGTCTCGATCGCCGACACCCCGCAGACGCCGGTCGAGCCGGCGCTGAGCGGCAATGAGCTGGCCGAGCCGGTGGTCACCAGCGAGCGCATCGTTGCCCTGTTCGCCGAACTGGACAGCGCCCTGGCCGGCCTCACCCCGCCGGCGCCCGCGCCCAGTTTGAGCGAACCGGTTTCAGCCGATCCGGTGACCCCGAGCTCCGACGACGCGCCTCTGGGCGAGGAGCCGACGATCGTTGATTTCGATCTTCAGCTCCCCTCGAGCCTGGTCGAGCCGGATCTCGTCGAGCCTGCCCCTGCGGCAGAGCCCGAGGAGCCCGGCACGGCTACGCCGGAAGCCGAGGATCAGCCCGAGGCTGTGGCCGAGGCAGAGGCTCCAGAAAGGTTCCAGGTTCGTGACCTGGAGGACACCCGCCAGCTCATCGAAGAGGTTCTGGCGCTTCGGGCCGAGGTCGAGGATCTCAAGAGCGCTCCGCCCCCGGCAGTCGTCGAGACCAGCCTCGGTGGCGAGGCAATGCTCGAGCTCGCCCGGCTCGGCGAGCAGCTGGCGATCTTCAATGCCCGGCTGCAGAATGTCGAAGCCCGTCTCGCAGCCCAGATCGTGGCGCCGCAGGTGGCCCTGCCAGGCACCCAATCCGATGCCGCTGCCCTGCGGCGGCTGGAAGAGCAGATCGAGCTGCTGTCGAACAATGTCGGTATCGTCGCCCGCATGGCGGCGTCTGGCGGCAGCACGGTACCGGGCTTCAACGCCGTGACGAGTGCATCCCCGGCGGAGACGCCGGCGCCCTATCCGCGTCCTGCCCATGAGGCGCCGCGCATCAGCGACACCCCGGCCGAGGCGAAGGGGTTCGTGATTTCGTCCAACGCTCCTGATCCCCAGGTGCTGGGCACGGTTGCCAAGGGCGACTTCGTGGAGGGCTATGGGTATGTGCTCGAAATTCTTCCCCAGCCCGCGGGCGGCAAGCTGGTGGTGATGGAGAACGGCACCGTCCTGGTTCCCTGATTTTGGATTTTCACGCCGGGGCTGCATTCATGATGCGGCCCCGGATACCCTTCGGAGACCGCAATGGCGGACCTTCTGGCGATCATTGATAACCTTGTCGCCCTGCTGCCGCAGTTCGAACTGCTGCTGGCTGGCCTTTTCTGGTTTATCGGCATCATCTTCGTGGCGCGGTCGCTGCTCGCTGCAGCCCGCAAGGTAGAAGCCCCCAATTCCGTCCCGGGATGGACCGGGCCGCTGTCGCTATTTGCCATCGGGGTCGCATTCATCGCTTTCCCGAGCACGGCCGGCAGCCTGATGACGTCGCTCTTCGGCTCGGGCGAAGCCGCTTCGCCGGATGCGATTTTCGAATATGCGCCATCCATGACGGCTCCCATGGCTGATGGGAACGGCGCCAAGATCCTGACAGGCATTGTCACCGTGGTGCAGTTCGTGGGGATCATCGGCATGGCCCGCGGGCTCTACCTGCTCAATGCTTCGGCCAACGGCACCGGCCAGGCCCGCACCTTCGGTCCGGGTCTGACCTTCCTGATTGCCTCGACGATAGCCATGAACTTCCCCGTCTTTGTGGGGATGGTGGAACAGCTGCTCACGGTGCAGACAGGGGGATAGAATGGCATCAAAGGAAGCGCTGGAGCTTATCGAACCGGCGGTTCTCGTCGGCCGCGGGCCGATGATGCCCACATATTCCGGCCGCGGCATTCACCTGCTCGATCCCCGGGCCGAGGATATCCATATCGAGGACATCGCCCACGGCCTGTCCAATATCTGCCGTTACGGCGGCCAGAGTGCCCGCTTCATCTCGGTCGCGCAGCATTCGGTGCTGGTGACGGCGCTGCTCGAGACGGAAGCGGATCACGAGGCGCAATTCGAGGCTTTGCTCCATGACGGAGAGGAGGCCTACGGCCTGCCCGATATCGGCACGCCCCTGAAGCCGTTTTTTCCCGACCTGGTGCGCTGCCAGGCTGCGATCGGCCGTGCGGTCTTCGAGCGTTTTGGCCTTAACTGGCCGGAGCGGCCCCTGGTCAAGCGTGCCGATCGCCTGGCGCTTGCGACCGAGATCCGCGACATGGTGGCCGTCCAGCCGGAAGAGTGCTGGACCGTACCCATGCCGCCGCCAAGTCCAGATGTGAGGATTCTCAGGCTGCAGCCCGAACAGGCCGAGCAGCTCTTCCTCTGGGCTTATGAAGAACTTTGCCTTTCTCGCAGGATTACCCTCGATCGTCTTGTTCAGGAGTGTCCTGACGGTTTTGAGAGGCTACCTTCCCTGGAACCTGCCTTTTAGGCCGGGTCCGGTTTTTCCGTGAGAATTTCTATTTCCGTATTGAGATCAGCATACCCGCATGGGATTGTTTTTTCGCACATGTGTTCCGCCGCTTCTGCGGATCAATAGGAGTCTATCGTGAACCTCAACAAACGCACGTCTATCGCGCTCGCGATCCTTGCGACCGCGGTGCTTGTCAGTCCTGCGGCATACGCCCAGTCCCAGAGCCTTGGCGCCCTGGCGACCAATCTTTCGACCTCCACTATCTCCCCGCTGGCGAATTTCCTTGCCAGCGTCGCCTTCTTCATGGGCATCGTCGTCGCCTTTGTCGGCCTGATGAAGTTCCGGGCGCATTCGGCCAACCCGAACGATCCTTCGGCCAAGCTGTCCTCGGCAATCACCTTGGTCGCCGTCGGGGCTGCCATGATCGCCATTCCGACCCTGCTTGGCGTCGGCGTGACCACCATTTTCGGGGACGGTGCGCAGACGACCAGCATCGGTGGCACTCTTCAGTCGCTTGGTGGCTGAGGTTAAGCCTTGAACCAGCTCGACCTGCTTGATGCTCTGTCGACGCAGCCCCTCCAGGCATTGACCCTGGGGGTGCGTCAGCATGCAATCCTTGCAGGCCGGGCTGGCAACGCCGTGGATGCCGTTTTCAAGGCCCATGGTCACAAGTGCCATGTCTGCTCGGTGGAGCTCCCCGGCGGCATGGAGATCGACCATCTCGACGGCAATCACTCAAATCTTGATGCGGCCAACATGCGGCCGATCTGCCAGCCATGCCATTATGCCCACCATCCCGTCTGGGCCGCGCAGCACAAGCGCTTCCGGCTCATCTGGATGCCGTCGCTATCGCAGGTGGCGATCAATCGCACCTTCTGGGCCGTGACCCTGCTTGCCGATGCCCGCGACATGGTCGAGGGCGGTGAACCTGCCGGTTTCCTTGGCCTGGTGAAGAGCAATGAGGAACTTGTCAGCGAGCTGGCCGCGCGGATGCCGGGCATCGGCGACGAGGACCTGCTCGAAGGTATCAGCCTGGCTGTCGCCAGTGTCGTGAACGGCGTGCTCGACGACGTCGAGACCCGTGAGATGCACTGCGCCCGCATCCTCGGCAGCGCCAATCCCGAAGCTTTTGTCGAGGGCTTCTTCCAGGTCCGCGACCTGCAGCCTGAAGACGTATTCAGCCCGATGCAGAACTGGCTGCGCGAAGGGCTTCGTTACTGGCCGGAGGTCGGCGCCAAGAGCTGGCGCCTCGGAACGCTGGTCGACGTCAGCGAGGATCTGGTCGCCGGCGTCTTCTCGCCGTCCGGTCCGTTGGGTGAAAAGTCCATCCGGGATCTGCTCAACGGGACGGCGAAGTCGCCATCCCCTGCGGAGGCTCGTGTTGTCGTTCCAGCTGGTTGAAATCGGCAGCGAACAGCCTTCTGCCCCGCCCAAGCCAACGGTAACTCTAGGTGTGATCCTGCCGGGGGCGGACGGCGTGGAGCATTTTGCTTCCGACGGCGCCCGCGATTTCAGCGAAAGCGGCATCCCCCACGCCCTGCCGGGCGGACTGGTGTGGATCTGCAACATGAATTTCGAGCAGACCAAGATCCTGCAGGCCAGTCTCAATGGCCGCGGATTGCGGGCTGACAACTGGCTGCGTACCCCGGTCGGGGTGATGCTGCAGGAATGGGGTCTGTCCGGACGGGCAGACAAGCCGACGGCGCAGCGCGTTGCGCAGCTGCTGAACCGGATCTTCGGGCTCACTCACGAGACCATGCTGTCTCAGCTCGATGCCAAGGACCGGGACTGGGCCCAGAAGATCGAGAAGCAGGCATCGCTTGCCACGGCGATCAACATCGCCCTCTTGCGCGACAAGAAGGTCGAGCAGGGCGTGCTCGGGCCGGCGAGCTCCAACGCCCACAAGACCGGGGCAAGGATATTCAGCCAGCAGAAGCGCTCGCCCGACACGCTATGGCGCTTCCAGGCGCCGCGGCTGACCCATGCGCGTGCCGTCATCAATAATGGTGTCCCTGGTAGCCGCTGGCAGATGGTCAAGCTCGACGGCATGGATGCGGAGACCTTCCGCGCCAAGCTGCGTGACGCCAGGATGCCGGCACTGGTGCGTGTCGACGCCCATGCCCTGCAGGCATCCCGACTCCTGCCCAAGACGCAGGAAACCTGGTTCACCTCGACCCGCAGCGGACCGCGGTTCTGGCTGACCGGCGACGAGATCCTGGCTCTCACCCATGTCGATGGGCTGGTGATCGAGGAAGCCTATGTGAGCCTCGGCGCCGAACCCAGCCGTCCGGTGCAGGCTTTCCTTGAGGATCTGGCGAGTTTCGGCGGCACTGCCGTCACCGCCAAGAACCTCAGCCTGCCGGCGCTGTCCTGGTCGACGGGCATGGTGGCCGAGAACCTTCTTGCCGCGGCGATGCGCGCTGACCAGAAGCGCACCGAGTTCTCTTCGTCCTTCTATGCCGCTCACGAGCGGATCATCAACGAACGGGCCGCGCGGGTGCTTGCCGATGCCGGGCTGTCGGTGACCGGATACCAGTATGGCGCCGTCGAGGCGCATGTGCCTGCCGATGCCGAGGCGGTCATGGTCGCCGCCGATGCCGCCTGGCGCGCCGGCCTGCTGCTGCCGGCAGGGCTGGTGGCGATCGGGCGGTCGCTGAAGCTGCGTCTGGCCGGTCGGCCTGAAGACTGGGGCGGCGTCCCCGACGATCTGTTGCTGGCCAAGTTGATGGCTGCCGGTCAGGTCAATGCGGCATGGAACCTGGATGCCGTGCTCGATCTGCCGGTGGATCTGCGAAATTCCGCCTTTATCGAAATTCTGAAACTGCTCCTCGGGAAGCGCTGACGCATGGGATTTATGGACACCATCACCCGGATTTTGGGCGGCTTCGTCAAGGAAGGGTTGGTCGACTACATCCAGACCGAGACCATGGAAGGCGACACAACGCTGGTGCTGAAGGACGGCTCGCTGCTGTCGATCGTGGCGCTCGGTGGTTCGCTCGACATGCTGGGTACGGGAGACCTCGAGAAGGTCGTGTCACGGCTGCGCATCTCCCTGGCGCCTTACCTGACCTTTCCGGGTCATGCCATCCAGGTGAACTTCGTCCGCGACCCGGATCAGGCGCGGATGACGCTCGAGAACCTCGTCGACCGGACCGAGCGCCAGGCCGGCCGGCTCGGCCTCGACGTCACCGACGTGCTCGCCGAGCGCCGCAACCAGCTGCCGAAATGGCTGGTCGGAGAGAACTGCCTGCTCTCGATCTATACCCGCCCGGGCGTACTCTCGCGCGAGGAAGCCAAGGAAGACGTCAGGACGCTGGCCGACAAGCTGCGCGACCAGCCGGGCCAGGCGACCGCCCAGCCGCTCACCAAGGTCTTCGACGCCGTCTATGCGCGGCACACGTCGCTGACCGAGGCGCTGATGCGGGATCTCAGCGACAATGGCCAGAGCGTGGAACTGCTTCCGGTCGACGAGGCACTCCGCGAGATCCGCGCTTCGCTTTATCCCGCCACCGCTGCCTTCAAGGGCGACTGGACGCCGCGGCTGCCGGTAAAGCTCGGTACCGGCGGCGAGCCTGCCCGCCCGGCGGTGCCCATGGCCCCCGACACCGAGCCCGAGCTCAACGGGCTGGACTTCTCCAATCTCGGCACGCCCATGTTCAACATGCAGCTGGCCACCCAGGATGCCGAGGTTCTGGATTCGCGGACCGTGCGGATCGGGGACACGCTGTTTTCCGCCTTCGACATGACCCTGGCCCCGGAGATCCTGCTGCCCTTCGACAATCTTGTTCGGGCCCTGACCTCGACCACCGACAAGGTGTCCTGGCGCGCTTCGTTCCTGATCGAGTCCGGCGGCCTGCAGGCATTCGCCCTCAAGCAGCAATATGTGACCATGCTGACGGTGGCGGCCAAGACCCGCAATTCGCGGATCAAGAAGGCGCTTGAGACCCTGCGCGAAGTCGACGGGCAGGAAGACACGGTCGTCCGCCTGCGCATGAGTTTTGCCGCCTGGACCCCGGATGGCGATCCGGCGGTGCTGCGCCGTGCGGCCGCTGTACTCCGCCGGGCGGTCGAGCGCTGGGGGAGCGGCCAGACCGACGGCGTCAGCGGTGACCCGCTCGCGACGGTTCTCTCCTCGAGCGTCGGGGTCGCTCCGATGTCTACTGCTCCGGTCGCCGCGGCGCCTCTCACCGATGCCCTGGCGCTGCTGCCGCTGTCGCGGCAGGCGAGCCCCTGGAAGGAAGGGGCGGTGCTGCTGCGCACCGAGGACGGCAAGCTCTGGCCGTTTCAGCCCGGATCCTCGAAGCAGACCACCTGGGTGGACATTTTCAGCGGCACGCCCGGCTCGGGCAAGTCGGTGACCATGAACGCGCTGAACTTTGCCTCGGCCCTGGCCTCGAACGTCTCCAGCTCCGGCAATGCGGAGCTGTCGCGGATCTCGATCATCGACATCGGCTATTCCTCGGCCGGCCTGATCTCGCTCCTGCAGGAAGCCCTGCCGGCCGATCGGCGCCATGAGGTGGTGCATCGCCGCATGAAGATGACCGAGGCGTTCGCCATCAATCCGCTCGACACCCAGCTCGGCATGCGCCGGCCGCTCTCCGCGGAACGGAGCTTCATGGTGAACTTCCTGTCCGTGCTGTTCTCCGATCGCGGTGAATCGCCCTCCTCGGCCACAATGGGTCTGATCAACGCTGCGCTCGACCAGGTCTACGAACTCTTCAGCGAGCACCGTTCACCGCGGCGCTATCTGCCGCAGGACGAGCCGGAAGTTGACCGCGCCCTGGAAGAAACCGGGTTCCGCTCGGCGCGCGCGCCGATCTGGTGGGAGGTGGTCGATCACCTGATGCGCCATGGGCGCCGGCACGCGGCCGAGATCGCACAGCGTCACGCCATCCCGGTTCTTGCCGACCTCATCACGGCCAGCCAGACGGAACAGATCGCCAATGTCTATGCCGGCGTCCGCCACGCCGAAACCAATGAAAACGTGCTGAGCATGTTCCAGCGCGTGATCTCGGAAATCACTCGCGACTTTCCGGTCCTGGCGACGCATACCCGGTTCGATATCGGCTCGGCACGGATCGTGGCCCTTGACCTCGAGGAGGTCACTGGCCGTTCCGGCACCCATCAGGCCCAGCGGCAGACCGCGATTATGTATATGCTCGCCCGCCACGCAATGACGCGGGACTTCTTCCTCGACGAAGACGAGTTCCGCCAGGCCGTCAGGTCCGGCAGCATGCCCAAGATCTATGAGGACTACCACCTGCAGCGCGCCCGCTCCTCCAAGCAGATGCCGAAGCGGTTCTGTATGGATGAGTATCACCGTACCGGCGGCATTGCAGGGGTCCGCGACCAGGTGGTGCAGGACATCCGCGAAGGCCGCAAGCACAACAACCAGATCGCGATCGCTTCGCAGCGGCTTGAGGATTTCGACGACGCCGTGCTCGACATGGCGACCAGCGTCTACATCTGCAATGCCTCTTCGGAGAACGCCGTTGAGCGGGCCGTGAAGACCTTTGGCCTCAACTCGGTGGCCGAGGACGTGCTGCGCCATGAGCTCACCGGTCCGACGGCACGCGGCGCCTCGATGTACTGCGTCTTCAAGATCAAGGGCGGCACCATCCGCCAGAAGTTGTTCCTGACGCTGGGCCCGGCAGAATTGTGGGCGCTTTCGACCACCGCTGAAGATGCGGCGCTGCGCCGTCTTCTCTACGAGACCGTCGGGCCCCGTGCAGCCCGTCGGGCTCTGGCAACCCGCTTCCCGAGCGGCTCGGCCAAGGCGGAGATCGAGACCCGGGTGGCAAAGCTGGAGGAGGAAGGCCAGCGCCTGGATGAGAAGGCCCGGGGCTCGGTGATCGAGCAGCTCAGCCTCGAGATCCAGCGGCAGATGTTTGCCAACTGATCAGGGCTCGGGGTTTTGCTCGCCGGGGGCTGCGCCCCCTTCGGGCTTCTTCTCGATCCCGAGCAGTGCATAGAGCTGCTGGAGAAGATTGTCGAAGTTGATCGGCTTGGTCTCGAAGCCGTCGACGCCGGCGGCCTCGGCCTGCTCGCGATCCTGGGTAAAGGCGCTCGCAGTGATGGCGACGATCGGGATGTGGGCCGTCCGCGGATCCGCCTTCAGCAGCCGGGTTGCCTCGAAACCATCCATCTCCGGCATGCCGATATCCATCAGGATGATATCCGGCGGCGAGGTGAATGCCTCCTCAACCCCCTCACGGCCGTTCTCGCTGATGCGGCAGGAGAAGCCGCGCTTTGCCAGTCGCCTGGCAAGAACGTTGGAGTTGGTCTTGTTGTCTTCGATGATGAGAGCTGTGGGCATTAGTGGGTGGTCTGATGTTGGCGCTTGGGCGCGGTGCCGATCAATGGAGCTAGCAGGTTTCTGAGGTCGGCGTCACGCGGAACCGTGCGCAGACTGTCCGGCTGCAGCGGAAGAGTGAGTATCCTGGTGGTCCAAAGCCTTGGATCTCCATCGACGAGGTCGTTGACCGCGGCGACCAGGGTAGAGCGATCAGGTGCATTGCCGATCAGGATTGCCGCCGGCGCGCCGCGGCCCAGTTCGGTTTCGATGCCGACCAGGTCCGGCACCGGAATGGGAGCGCAGCCGAGGCGCTTCAGTGAATGCTCCAGCCCGGCGCGGATACTGACGTCCGGCTCGCAGACGATCACGCTGGGAAGCGGGGCGTCGAAGATGGCCTCGGATCCGGACAGGACCCGGTACCGGGCGGCGCTCTCGCTACGGCGTCGATAGGCAGTAGGGTTGAAGCGGCGGCGCCCATCGGCCTCGAAGATCGTGCCGTCGGCCTTTGCACCGGCGGCGGAGGGGTCGAGCCGGGTCAGCGGCAGGTGGATGGTGAAGGTCGAGCCGTGGCCGGGAAGGCTGTCGAGGCTGATGGATCCGCCCATCAGCCGGCAGAGGTTCTGGCTCAGGGAGAGGCCCAGCCCGGAGCCACCGAAGATCACGCCGATCTTCTCGTTGGCCTGGCTGAAGTTTGAGAACAGGCGTTCCTGCTCCTCGGGCGAGATGCCGATGCCGGTGTCGGAGACGGCAATGTCGATCCAGTCCTCGCCCTCGATGCTGTAGCTGCGGGTGGACAGGGTGACGGTGCCTTTACGGGTGAACTTGGCAGCGTTCGACAGCAGGTTGAGGATGGCCTGGCGGATCTTGGTGCCGTCGCCGAGGGCGACCCCGAGCGGCTCGGCCTGGACGACCAGCTCGTTGCCATTGTCGTTGATCATTGGCCAGGCGGTGTTGCTGGCTTCCTTCACGATCTGGTCGAGGTCGACGATGTCCGCATAGAGCGGCAGCTTGCCTTCCTCGATGCGCGAGATGTCGAGGATGTCGTTGACCATGGCCAGCAGGTGCTTGCCGGCTTCGATGATGCGGTTGAGGTCCTCGACCTCCTCTTCCGATCGCTGTGCTTCCTCGTCTTCGAGCAGCAACTCGGAATAGCCGAGCACGGCGTTCAGGGGCGTCCTGAGCTCGTGGCTCATCCGGGCCAGGAACAGGGTCTTCGCCTTGTTCGCGCCCTCTGCTTCCGACTGGGCCTTGAGGGCAGCGGCGCGTTCGCGTTCAGCGGCTTCCTGTGCCTGAAGCGCCAGGTCGCGTGTCTGCTCGAGCTCTGCCAGGGTGACCTGGTGGCGGGCGACTTCCCTGAGGAGCGCCGACTGGTTGTTGACCACGCGGGTATAATAGGTGGTCAGGCTGAAGGTGTAGAAGATCATCGCCATCGCCGACAGCAGGCCCGGCATGACCATGTTGGCGTCGGAGATGAGGTGCGGGAAACCCTCGACGCGCCACAGGATGTAGAGAGCTGCCAGGATTCCGAGGCTGATGGTGATCACCGCGACCCGGGTAATCCGCGTATCGCCCAGGTAAAGGAAAGCGAGCAGCGCAACGACCGGGATCCAGACCAGAAAGGGTGAGCTGGCGCCACCATAGAAGAAGCAGAGCGTCAGGATCTGGAAGGCGGTGTTGCATACCGAAATCAGGGCCAGCTGAGTGTAAGCCGCGGGGAAGGCCCGGAACAGGGCGAGTATGAACCACATCCCCAGCAGGGAAACACCCAGAAGCGGGATTTGTGGCCAGACCTGGTGAGGAATGGCCAGCATCGCCGCCGGCGTGACGCCACCAACCAGAGGCCCGAAGAGCTGGGCGCGCACGAACATCCCCGCCTGGCGGCGACGATCCTCGTCATCAATCTGGGGGGTAAACAGCTCGAGGAACCGGTCGAACGCGGACGACAGATGCAAAAGACTACTTTCTGGTGGGGACGCCGGCGCCATTTCCCCGACAAACCCGGTTTCCCGACGCGCTACACCGATCCGTCCGTTGTGACAATGCGACGAAGGTGCGGTCACTCAGTTGTTTGCCCCTGGTGACCCTAGTTGTCGCTTATAATTTACATTTCTCAGGTTTTGGGCTCCAAACGTAAACTAAAGGTGACACTGCCCTTTCCACCTCCTTGGCGGAGCTGGGAGAGAATGCCTCGAACGAGGTGGAGATAGACTCTTCTGGTTTTGGTTTTTCACTGGGTTTCCGTACCGTTCCTTCTGAAGAGGGCGGCAGCCTTGCCGCCTCCAAGTGTGTCATCTACATTTTACAAAGGTGCCCCTTTTGGGCGGTTTTGACCAAAATAAGTTACAGATGCTGGACCTGGTTGAGCTCGGAGAGACTGTTCGCGCTGCGCGTCTCGAGCGCGGCATGACTGCGACTGAGCTGGCTGCACGCAGCGGCCTGAGCCGGCAGCGTCTCCATGCTTTCGAGAAAGGCACGGGCCCGGAGATCGGGGTCATCCGCCTGCAGCGGATCCTCAACGTCGTGGGCCTGGATCTGCGCCTCGGAACCCTCACCACCAACAACCGCCCTACCCTCGAGGATCTCAGGGCTGAAAATGCAAAGGAGAACTCGGATGCTCCGGGTCTGGGTTAACAGGAAGCCGGTTGGACGGCTGGCTCGGCTTGGCCAGTCCGGCTCGTCCTTCACCTATGATGAGGGCGTGGATAGCCGCGATGCCATCTCGCTCACCCAGCCGGTGCGGCCGCATTCCTGGAATACGGACCATCACCTGGCACCGATCTTCGACATGAACCTGCCCGAAGGCGCACTTCGTGAGCAGCTTCGGCTGCGATTTGCGAAAAGCCTACGGTCTTTCGATGATTTTGGCCTGCTCCAGCTGGTCGGTTCTTCGCAGATCGGGCGCCTGCGCTATACCCCGATCGACCGCGATCTCGATGACGAGGTGCCGTTCCAGTCGGTGCAGGACATCCTGCGCGCCCGGCGTGAGGGAGACCTGTTCGAGTATCTCATCCGCAAGTTCGCCACCTATTCCGGCGTCGCCGGCGTACAGCCCAAGGTGATGTTCCGCGGTGATGACGAGGCTCGGCAGTCCCAGTCGGTGAAGTCGGCCACCCACATTGTGAAATTCTGGGAAAAAGACGAATATCCCGAACTCGCAGCCAATGAGTATTTCTGCCTCCGGGCTGCCAAGGAGCTCGGCCTCGTGGTGCCGGATTTCTCGCTGTCCGATGACGGATCTGCCCTGGTGGTTCAGCGCTTCGACATGCTCGACGGCGTGCCGCAGGGCTTCGAGGACATGGCCGTGCTCAACGCCAAATCCTCTGCCCAGAAATATGAGGGCGGCTACGAGACCGCCCTGTTCAAGCGTGTGCGTGAGTTCGTCAGCCCAGATGCCGCAATGGCTTCCATGGAAAGCCTGTTCCGCCTGTTCGTGCTCAACTGCGCCGTCCGCAATGGTGACGCACACCTCAAGAACTTCGGCGTCATCTATTCCGACGCGGAGTCGCCGGTGCAGCTCGCGCCCGTCTTCGATGTGGTCACCACCAAAGCGTATCTGCCGGTCGACATGATGGCGCTGAGCCTGGACGGAACCAAGCGTTGGCCCATTCCCAAGAAGCTTCTCGGCCTGGGCCAGATGCGAGCTTTCCTCTCCAGGCCCAAGGTGCTCGAGATCTTCGAGCAGACGGCCGACGTGCTCTCCGACACCGCCCATCTCGCCCGGGAGTATTTCCGCGACTGTCCGCATCCCGAGGTCGGCAACGCCATGATGGATGCCTGGCAGGAGGGCGTGCGCGACACTCTGGGCCTCACCCATGACTATCAGCATGGTCATGTGCTGATCGAGGATGAAGCACCGAGCGTGGCCGGCCGCTCCAGCCCGCCGCCGGCGGAGCTGTCTCCCTAAGTTGCCGACAGAGCAAACCGCGCCGGATGCCGGCGCGGTCACCCGCTCCACCCTCTTCAGAAAACCTGGAATCAACTCGAATCCGCCGCCAGGGAGCATCTCCTCGAGCGTGGTCCGGGCGCGCCTTGCGCGGCTGCGGCGAGCTGCAACATCGTGCAGCTGATGTCCGGGAAATAACTCAATTCCCCGAACGGGCCCGGAAATCGGCGGGTTTGCCGGCTGCCACATCCCGCTCCGAAAAGCTTGGAATCAACTCATTCGGTCTGGGCGAGAGGCGCCAGCACATCCGAGATCGCGCCAAGGGGAAATTGGTCGATCGTGTTCGCCCACGGCTGCAACAACGCCGTGGTCACGTCCGGGAAATAACTGGATTGGCCGAGGATGGCCGGTTTCCGACTGGTCCGGCGGGTGCCACATCGCGATCGGCGAAGCTTGGTATCAACTCAATTTCGCCAGGGGCGTGGCGCCAGCACAGCTGCGATCGAGTGAAGGGGAAATTGTTCGATCGTGATCGGGCCCGGCTGCAACATCCTGCGCCGGGAGTCCGGGAAACAATTCATTTCGCCTGAGAAGGCCGCAAAAAAGCGCGCCGGGCGGCTGCCGCATGCCGATCCGAAAAGCTTGGAATCAACTCATTCGGTCTGGGCGAGAGGCGCCAGCACATCCGAGATCGCGCCAAGGGGAAATTGGTCGATCGTGATCGGCGCCGGCTGCAACATCCTGTGCCGGCAGTCCGGGAAACAATTCATTTTGCCCGAAAAGGCCGCAAAAAGGCGCGCCGGGCGGCTGCCACATCCCGATCCGAAAAGCTTGGAATCAACTCATTTGTCCTGACCGGGAGGCGCCAGCACATCCGAGATCGCGCCAAGGGGAAATTGTTCGATCGTGATCGGCGCCGGCTGCAACAAAGCGGGCTCCATGTCCGGGAAATAATTGATTTGATCCGGAAAGCCCCGGCTTCTGGGCGTTCGCGGCTGCCACGGATCGCCTCGGAAAACCTGGAATCAACTCGGATTGCCGATCTCGAGGAGGTCGAGGCACATCCCGATCCAGGCGAAGGGGAAATTGTTCGATTGTGATCGCCGGCTTTGGCCGGCGGCTGCCACAGCGCGCGTCGGAAAACCTGGAATCAACTCGATTGGCTTTGGAAAGCCGGCTGGTTCGGCGTCCGACGCGTTGATCCGGGCTTGGCGGCACGCATAATCGGAGGCTGGGTTCAGTTGGGGAGAAGAGGATGCCGAAGCACTGGCGCAACTTCCTGATCGCCGCCGTGGTGATCGCCGGCTTCATCGCCTTGAAGGTGTCAGGGCCCGTTTCGACCGAGGCGATGGGCCAGGTGCTGATCGCCGCCCTGATCGTCATCGTCTGGCTCATCGTTGCCGTGATCCGCTCAGTCGTCGGGCGGAAGAGGCGGGCCTGAAACAAGAACGCTCCCGCGTTTCGGCGGGAGCGTTCCGGCTACTCTAACAGTCGTGGCAATCGTCGGTTAGCGAAGCTTTCGCGAACCTGCTTCATTCCTCGCAGCGGGTCAAGCCGCGCTCAGGGTCGATACATCCAGATGTGATCGGAAGTCCGAACGCTGATCGAAGCGGAAGCTCGAGCCATGCACATAGGCGAGCATGGGGTCCGAGGAGATGAAGCGGCGGCCGAGCTCGCTGGCGACCTGGCCGGTGGTGTTGGATCCAGCCATGGGATCGTAGCAGAGGTCGCCAGGCGCAGTGGTCAGTTGAATGATCTGCCGCGGCACGGCAGTGGGATAGCGCGCCGGATGGGCGTCGATACCCTCCTCGCGGCAACGGCGGGAATAGCGGTCCGTGCCAGGGGCGCCTCCAGCGATGATCAAATTGCCCGGCAGCGGTCCCTCCTCGCTGGGTGCGAAGGCATCTTCGTTGATGTCGTAGCCCGACGGACGCCTGGCCTTGCCGGACTTGTTGCGGACCCGGCCGTCATAGCTGCCCCGGTCCATGCGCGAGAGGTCCCAGGCCGGCCGCGGCGTCTTGGAGAACAGCAGCAGGTGCTCGAGGGAGTTCTTGGGCTGGTGCTTTTCCTTTGCCGTCCACTGGATGTTCCCGAGCTTGCTTGGGGAATGCCACATCATGCGCCCCGCCAGGTGCAGCCCCAGATCGTCGATAGCGGCCAGGGTGAACCGCTCGACATAAGGCGAAAGCGCCGGCGTGCCGGAGATGAAGACGTCCATCAAGTTGAGCGCGATCGTGCCGTCCTCGGTGATGAGGTCCTTCCACATACCAGTGAGCCGGCGCATCCACTCCAGCCACTCCGGCACGGTGAACCGGCCATAGGAGCGCTTGACGACGGGATAAGGTGGCGAGGTGAGGACCAGGTTGACCGAGCCCTTCTCGATGCAGCCGGCCGCATCTTCGGCGTGGGCCCACAGGGCAATGCCGTCATCGGTGGAGTAGACCAGGATTGCGACGCCGCGCCGGATCCTGCCGAGGCGGCCATATGCCTTGTCGGTGAGCTCCCACACCCCACGTTCGCCCGAAGCGATCAGCCCCTGGGCAACGGCCGTCTGTCGCGCCCAGCGAACCTGCTGCTGGAACACCTTGTAGGATTGGCCGTCTCCGCAGTGCCGGGTGGCATCCAGCGCCGACTGGTCGATCGAGAGCGTCTCGGCGATCTGGTCGTAGACGTCGCGTGGACGGCCGCGGCCGCCATTGTCCTCGAGCGCCTCCAGCAGCGGGAGCTGGATGGCAGACTGCAGGCCGCGGCTGAAGTTGGCCGCTGCCGCCTCGGTGTCGGTGCCGCGACGCTGGCGCCGCGCCCTGGCGCGGACTGCGCATTCACTCTGCGAAAGCATCTTGTTCATCCGGTTTTTCCCAAATTCGGCAATAAAGAGTGGCTGGCCCGCCAGCGGGCGCGGAAGATCACCGGTGCTCGTGCATCGGTCTCGATCGCACCATTGCTGACCAGGATCCTGCGGATGCGCAGTCCACAGTCATAGTGTGGCCAGCTGGCGCGAGGCGGCTCCTGGAACCATTCGCGACGCAATCCTGCGGTCGCTGCAGCCTGGTGCAGCTCCTCGGTGCTGTCTGCCCAGACGTGGCAGAACAGCGTGCCGCGGTAGGGCGTTCGTGGTGGATCGACATAGACGCTCACGGTTCGACGCCGGCGTCGTGCTCTTCGGCTTCAGCCGGGGGTGTCGGCAGCAGCGACATCCCGGAGCCGCCCAGCAGGGTCTGCAGGATTATCTCGGGCTTGAGGAACCCGGCCAGCTTGCGACGCAGCTCGTCGATCGAGTTCGAGAAATTCTCCAGAGCCTTCTCATGCTCGTCGGTGGCTTCGATGCAGGCGATGATGTCGCCACGGTTGTCGCGGAACACCTCGGGCCATGGGGTGATCTGTTCTTCCCGGCCAAAGCGGTGATACTCCCGCATCAGCTCGGTGCCGTCCCAGGCGATGCCCTTCTGGATCTGCTTGTAGCTGAAGGTGAACCCGGTACCCATGGCGCCGTCATAGGTGCGTTCGCGCCGGATCTGCACCAGGAACCAGTTCTCCCACTTGACCGCGAAGTGCGGGTCGAGCTCTGCCCACATGCGGGCGCGCAGCGCCTCGATATTCGGGCCGCGGAAGCGGAACTCGGGCTGCTTGCACTCAAGCTCGAAGGAGACTTCCCTCACCGACATCGGCGGTGCGGTGTCGGTGTTGAGCTTCTTGTTGAGGCGCAGATAGATCGGCACCTTGATCGGCTGGACACTTGGCTCGCCGCCTTCCTGGTCGGAGGGGATGCCCTTGTATTCGTAATACCAGGTGTCGATCAGCTTACCGGAGCTGGAGCTAGGCTTTGCCATTGGGGTCGCCTTCCTGGATCAGGGGGTGATTGGGATTGGTGATGAGCTCCATCTCGGATGGCCCCCGATAGACGTCGGCGGCGAGATAGGAGCGCAGATACAATTGGCCGCCCTCGCGAAAAGCCACGATGTGACGGTGGGCGCAGGAATCCTTCAGCGTCACCTGGCCCTGCAGCTCCAGCTCGTCATCGGCGAGGGGGTTGCTGGCGGCAATGGAGCCACTGCCGAGGCAGAAGCGGACCCACTCCTCGATCTGGGCCTGATTGGCGGCGGCGGGAAGCGCGAAGCTGAAGCTCGCCGACACCACGCGGGATGCGGGCAGACGCAGCGTTGGATCTGCCCTGGCGATCACCTTACGATGAAGTGGTGCCGGCGCCAGCGCGCTCGACCAGCGCAGCAGCAGATTGCTCAGCGAGCCCCGCAGGGCCCGGACTGCGAGGGCATCGATCATGGCGAAGGATCCATGCCGGCTTCATCTTCCTCGGGAAGATGGCCCTTGTGGCACACCCGGAACTCCTCGAAATCGGCCCTGGTGGCCGGGCGGAGCTGGTCGTGGCCCGGCACGATCGCGACCGGTCCGTTGAGCGGATTGTACTGGCTGCCCTTGAGGACACTTCCTGCCAGAACGCTCAGCAGGTGCGGCTGATGCGGGAATACGAAGCCAAGCGTGTGCTCGTTGAGCACGTAGTAGCGGGTCTTGCCGTCATCGAGCTCAGGCGAGGTCATTTTCGGTCTCCTTGATGTGCGCCGGGATTTCCCTGAACCGGCCGTCGGCAAACTCGTCGGGAAAGCGCAGGTAGAGCTTTCCGTTCTCATGGGCCCGGTAGACCGTGAGGCGATCGCCTTCATGGAGCGGGCGGGATGAAGCCGGCATGCCGTCCCTGGTGCTGATCTGAACTTCGGCGTCACCAAGCACGTCATAGGTGCTGTTGCGCTTGAGGTGGCGGACCATCCGCACTTCTTCGAACAGAACAGGGCGCAGAGTCAGGCGGTCGAATGCCTCGAGGCACTCGCGCAGGCGCTCCTGGTCGAAGATCGTCACCGTCCCGGTTTCGGACGCGCATTTGTCATGGATATTACGGGCGGCCGCGACAAGGCTCGTGAGCTCGCTCGTGGGAACTGCCTTGAGGCGCGGAACCAAGCGTCGCTCGGGGCAGCACGAAAGGAGCCGCGGATTCTTTTGCCGGCGCGCCTTGAGCTCTTCGTCCGTCCAGGTGCAGCCGCAGCCTGAACACTGGAACTGAGGCTCCGTGGGCGGCTGGGACGGATAGGCGGCGCGGATCTCCGCCGCGGCGGAATCGGCGAAGTCCGCCATCTTGCCCGCAGTATCCTCATCGTCTTCCGTGGCCTCCCAGCCGGAAAGCTGGTCGAGCGCGTCGACGGCGCGGCCCATCAGCCGGCACCAGATCTCAGCCTCCCCGACCGGCTCCGGTTCGGCGGCCGCCCGCGCAGCGATCGCAGCCTGGAAGTCGTCATCGGCGAACAGGCCGTTGATCATGTCGATCAGCATCACCCGCTCGAATGCGGAAGGGGTGTGGGAGCCCCCTTCCCCGTCGTCGAACTCGTACTGGTTGGCGAACGCTTCCGCGATATGCAGCAGGCGCCGATGCTCGGCTTCATTCGGCATCATGGTCTTCCTTGAAGGTGAAAAGGGCATTGGCCAGGGCCGAGCCGGATGGTGGCAGCACGGTGCATCCGGGGATCTGGGTGGCGGTGCAGAACATGGCGCCCGGCCAGGTGACGCCGACATAGAACCCACCAAGCACGTTCATCGCCGGAATGGCCCGGGCCATCGCGGTGCCGCTCATCAGGGCCACGATGACATAGACCGTCGCCACACCGAGAAAGTACGACCGCCAGTTCATGGAGTAGCCTCGCTGCTCATGTCGGATGGCTCAATGCGCGGGACGTTGTCCGCGGCGAGCCTGGCAGCGAGCTGGTCGCGCCACTCGAGGATCTGGGCCTGCTCGCCTTCGTGCTCGGCCTCCCATTTCGCCTTCTCCTCGGGATAGGCGGCGAGATCCGCAAACACCTGCTTGTGCATCGCAATCGTGTTTTCGCAACGCCTCAGCATTTCCTTGAGGGTGTCGCCGTCACGGAAGCGATCGAGGGAGCCGTAATCCCTATCGATGCAGGAAAACCACTTCTGAAGGTCGGGAAACCAGTTGATTTCAGACATGAATGCCCTCTGGGCAGGAGAAGGAATGCCAATGTTATAACATGATCAGAATGCCTTGCGTTTTTGAATTTCGCAAACCCTTTCGGGGGGATTAAGATCACCTCATTTGATTTTTCCCCTCTGTGCCGTAGGTCTGGAGGGACCTTTTGAAGAGGACCTGAAGCCATGCTCACGGAACGTCGCAAACTGGTGGCGGAGAATTGCCTGACCCTTCTCAATCTCCAAGGCAATATCGTCGACCGGACCCCGTGGCGCGATGAGGATGCGGTTCTCTACGCCAGGCTTCATCTGGGTGCCGAAGGTGGCTCGCCGGAAAGCTGGACCACGGTACTGGCCTGCATCGCCTTCGACCTGGAGACCGCGAACCCGGTATCGGCCTGCCTAAAGAAGGACGGCGAAGTGGTCTCGGCGCTCGATGATACGGCGATCGACGCTTGCCGGCTGAAGCTGCCGGCCGTGTTCCAGGCCCAGCAATGGGTCCATGACGACGCGATCGACAGCGCCAGCGCTCGGGTCTTCGATGCAGGAATGACCGTGCTGAGCCTGAGCGTGGTGCAGCTGCTCTATGTGCGCAACCAGGTACACAAGGAATTCGGCGGGGATCTCGATCTTGTTGCCGAGAAGGCCGGGCTGGTCGGCAATGAACGCCATCAGCATCATGGGCCCTATTCGGTCCGCATCGACAAGGACGAGCTCGACCAATTCCTGGCCTCGGTGGGCATCAAGGATCACTGGCTCCTCACCCCCGAGGACCTGCAGGCGGCGCGCGAACGGCTGATGCCGCACCTCGCCGGCGAGCGAAAGCGTCAGCCCAGGATCGTGGCCATGGGCGAGGAGCTGCTGAAGCATCCCGCGTTTGCCGGAAACCTGACGTCCGCCCTGAGCTGGGCGACGCGGCTCTATGAGGCTGCGGAGAAGTCGGGGCCGGGTCTGATCCCGGCAGAGATCGGCGTTCCCGCGGCAGCGAGTTCTATGATCGAGGAGAGCGGTCCCACGCCCTGAGCTGCTAGGGTTCCGGGGTCGGATCTTCACAGGCCTCGGCGCGGCTTTCCGCGGCGACTAGCCGTTCGGCCTGCTGCATCCGCTCGACGATGCCCCGCAGCGCCTCCAGCTGCTCTTTGCGGTGTTCGCTTGCGGTCCAGGGGCCGCGGGTGATGATGCCGCCGGTGCTCCTGAGTTCCTCGAGCCGGCTCCAGCGCCGCGCTACGCCGGTGCCGTTCCGGTGGGCGAGATACTGCCGGGCGATCCAGCTGCCCTTCTCGAAGTCGGTGATGCGGCTGCCGGCGAAATGCTCGGGCCAGAGCACCGCCTGGCTGATGCGCCGGCTCTGCACCTGCATCTGAAAGCCCAGCACACCGTCAGAGTTCAGCCCTGCTATCTGGTAGAGGTCTTCTGTCTTGATGGCCATGTGGGTACCAGAAAAACACCCGGCGAGTGGCCGGGTGAAATGAGGGTTATCTCTATTTCTTTGCCAGAATGACTGGCTTGCACGGCTCCAGCCTGAGGCTGGCGCCGTCGTGTTTGATCACCTCGGTCCCATCCCGCAGCTGCCAGACGTCGGCCGAGTAGACCGGCAGATCCACCGGCCTGACCAGATCGAGATTGGTCACCTGCCTGCAGACATTGCCCTGGTCGAACACATAGACCGCCCCAGGCAGCAGCTCGATCGTGGTGCCGAAATAGTCCTCGCTGTGCAGCGGGGCGCCTGGCTCCTTGATCTTGTCGGCCGGCACCTGCCCGCTCATTGCTGAGGCGAGCAGGATCACGGCCAGCGGAATGGTGGTGACACCCGGCATTACTGGGCTGCCTTGAGGGCCTCGATCTCGGCCCGCAGGTTGTCGTTGTCGGCCTTGAGATGCTTGACCGCCTCGACCAGCGGAGCAATCAGCTGGTCATAGTCGACCGCCAGCTTGCCATTGTCGCGGGTATGCACCGCATCCGGCATCACCAGCGCCACGTCCTGCGCGATCACGCCGAAGGCGCCCTGGCCGTCTTCCTTCCACACGAAGTGGGTGCCTTCGATGCCCTCGAGTAGCGCGAAGGGATCCTCGATCCGCTCGATCTGGTCCTTGAGAGTGCGATCGGAGGTGTGGAAGTAGGCATTGGCGTTGACGATGTTGCCGACCACGAGCTGGCCATTGATCTGGCCGTTGCCGGTGACGTTGAGCGCACCGGTCGAGCGCAGCAGCGAAGCCTGCACCTGACCACCGACCACCGCATTCTGGGCGACCTGCAGACCACCGCTCGGCGCCGTCACGTTGCCGGTGACCTGAAGATTGCCGCCAACGGTGCTGTTGCCCTCGGCATTGAGGCCACCGGCGACCTTGACCGGGCCCGAGGAGCTGACCAGGCGATGACCGGAGAGCTGCAGGTCCTGGGAGGCGACGTGGTTGCCCATGTTGTCACCAGACGGCGCAGTCATCAGCGGCTGTGCCTGGTCGCAGACGATGTACTCGGCATCGACCGAGCCACGGCACCAGCGATTGGCAGTGATCTGGTTGCCGCCCTGCGGATCCACCGGCGCGGTGTAGCCGACGGTGCCGGTGAGCTCGTCGGTGGAGTCCCCGTCTGACTGGGCAAGTGCCACGGAGGCACTCGCCAGCGTGAGGGCGGCGACGAACAAGCTGGTTACGACCTTCATGAAGCACTCCTGTATTCGGCCGGCTTTCGCCGGTTTTGCGAAAAGTCCACTTCCTATAGCAGCGACCCACAACTTTCGCATCTGGTTTTTGGTTTTCGCATTCGCTTCTTGTGCATGGCTTCGCATGCAGGTTTTGGGTCGGGAAGCCGACTTCCTTCGGTTTTTGGTTCAAGACAGATGCAGTCTGGAGCTCTGGAGCCTGCGGCTCCCTGCCCTTTGGGCTTTCGGTTTGCGCTTTTTGCGCTTTTTGGCAATTTTCGCCGCTCTGGACTATCTTCTGGACAGACCCGACAAGAGGCCCTGGCGTGATCCGGCTCAACTTCAAGACCTACCTGCCCAAGTTCGAAGGCGATGTCGAAAAGTATGCCGCCACCGTGTCCGGGCCGTACTACGAGATTTCGGAGGCGCTGCGCGCCTATCTGAGCTTCAACGGCCTTCGCGAGATGAGCGACGGCTCCGAGGACCATGAGGTCTGGGCATCCCTGCCCTCGCCCGCCGGTGCTCCGGAATATCTCGCCCTCACCCTGTCCACCCGCTACGGCGTCACCCTGTCCAAGGAAGCCAGCAAGGCGCTCGCCGCGCTCAAGGAACGGCCCATGCCGGCGCCGCGGGCGCCTCAGGCAAGCCTGTTTGCGGCCGCCGAAGAGCTCCCCACCTGGCTCAAGACGATCGGTGGCACTGCGCCGCTGCACGTCCAGACGATCGGTAATTTCTGGTACGCCAATTGCGACGAGGGTGACTTCGAACGCCAGAAATTCCTCGCCAGCTGCGGCTGGATCCCCTTCCGCGCCGGTCCGCGTGCGCATGACAAGCTCGGCACGAGGCCCTATCGCACTGCCGATCCGTTCCTTGCTGACATCCTGCGCGAGCGGATGTCTCCCCGCAGCCTTGCCAAGCTCCGGCTGCGCCAGAAGGAGGCGCATCGTCGGATCAAGGTGAGCCAGGCCACCGATGCCCCTGCCGACTTCAGGGTCCCTGCTCCCGGGGATCTGGATTATCTGGATTTCCAGAAGAACGGCATCCAGGAAGCGCTCGCCCGCAACGAGTCCGTGCTGATCGCTGACGAGATGGGCCTGGGAAAGACCATCCAGGGCATCGGCATCATCAATGGACGTCCGCACAGCCGCAACATCCTGGTCGTGTGCCAGGCCAATATGCGCATCGGCTGGTCGCGCGAGCTCGAGAAGTGGATGACGGTGGAGCGCTCGATCGGCATCGCCGAGGGCAGCGACTTCCCTGACACCCAGGTGGTGATCATCAACTTCGACATCCTCGATCGCCACCGCGAGGCCCTCCGCTCTCGCAACTGGGACGTGGTGTTGATCGACGAGGCGCAGAACGCTGCCAATGCCGAGGCCAAGCGCACCCAGGCCATCGATGGCGCGGACGAGGATCCGGACGATCCAGATGCCGAGCCGATCCCCGACATTCTGCGCGAGC